>Ga0209062_1000640_pt1 | contig 92277 bp, 80 predicted proteins | sample Coa_R2_2_FD_187158 | JGI IMG/M metagenome (GOLD analysis project Ga0209062, IMG submission 187158) | Surface soil microbial communities from Centralia Pennsylvania, which are recovering from an underground coalmine fire - Coalmine... | ecosystem: Environmental > Terrestrial > Soil > Unclassified...
TTGCTACTGATGCTCCTGGAGATTGCTGTGAAACGATTTGGATTCACCGACGCCATACTAACTCAACGACCTATCCCGCACTGGCTGGAGACTGAACAGGGAAACACCCAATTTGGGAACTACTGACAGAGCATGGCCGAATGGAGAATGAACGAAAGAAGCCCAGGGAATAATCTCCCTGGGCTTCTTGGTTGATGGGTGAGGCGGGACTCGAACCCGCATGCCCCTCACGAGGCGGGGGATTTTCGTACCACTTCGGCTTTCGCCGCCCCGCAACACACAGCCGAGGGTTTGTGGTCTGGACTATACCTTGGCCGTAGGTGCCCACCGTAGGCCGCTGCCGTCTAGTCTCTACACTTTCTTGTTCTTCCCTCGCTCATTGTCTTTCCGAGTGCGACAAGAGGGCACTTGAGGTGCATTCCGGTACATTCCAATCACCAACGCGCCGGACGCTTCCAGAAGAACAAGCTTAGCTCGGTGTCACCTCGCCGAAAGCAGGGGCTTCACCGAATTTGACAACATCCCACGAGTGGTTTCCCCTCTCGTGGCTCAATCATCTCTAAGTCCCCTGTGTCTACCATTCCACCACTCACCCGTGCCTTGCTTTGTTGAAACTTCGGTTGAGGTTGTCGCAATCTTGGAGGAGTCACTCCAAAACAACTAAGCCTGGCGACAACCGACCCGAGGTTTCAACAAAGCACGACCGGCTTGATCATTCCATATGAATTGACATCCACAAGTCCAACCTCCGCGCACAAGCTCAGCCGAACATGTCCGCCATGTCGACGAGCTTCTTAACTTGATCGGCGCCGAGGCGGTTGACCAGCCCTCGCACGGTTTCCAAGTCCGTGAACTGTAAGCCGCCCTTACGCCCACGACGCGAAGTCCCTCTTCCGGTCTCACTCTTGAGTTGCGATTTGTAGTTCGAGATATAATTCACGGGCATTTCGTAATCGAACTTTTCCTTGATCGCTTCCTGCAACTCACGCGGTCCGGTATCCCAGCCCTTCTCTTGCAGGGCGGTGCGAACCATCTCTTTTTGAGTCACTTTCTGTGTACCGACCTCGGTTTTATTCTTCGCCATGGGGTGTCCCTCCAGAATGGTGTATGGAAAAGTGAAGAATTCCATTTCTCAACTCTTACAGATGTAATCATTGTCATGTGTACTGTGAAGACTGAGATTGTACTTTTTCCCAAATTGTGATTTCAGCGGGCATCACACGAGGAAATCAGCAAGGGCATTGAGATAGATCTGCTCGAAGTGACCGCAATCAGCTTCACGAAAAGCCCGTCTTTGATCCCGTTTCACCAACACAAGCCGTTTCTTCACGAGGGCGCACGGAGCGACTCAACCTCGGGTAAATCCGCGAGCGCATTCAAGCCAAACGCTTGAAGGAACCGCTTGGTTGTGCCATACAGTTGAGGACGACCAAGTGAATCATGCCGACCAGCAATGCGGACAAGCCCCTTCTCCATCAATTGCCGAATCACTTCACCACACGCCACACCACGAACCTTTTCCACCTCCGCTCTCATAATCGGCTGCTTATAGGCGATGACCGCGAGTGTTTCGAGCGCGGAAGAACTCAGGCGTAGTTCATGGCCGGTGCGTTTGAGTCGCGCGAGCCACGGGTGGTATTTCGGCCGCGTGAGGAGCTGATAACCACCAGCAATTTCTTCCACTTGGAACGCCGAACCATCTGCCTCGTAGAGATTCTGAAGCCGCTGGATATATTCGCGGGCTTCAGCGGTATCCCCCAGGCCCGCAACATCCGCCAGTCGGCGTGCCGGGAGGGGTTCATCGGCCATCAATAGAGCCGCTTCCAGCCGAGCGAGTTTGCCATCACGCGCATATGGAGTCCGACTGGGTGACTCAGGCCCCTCGCGCTGCGTACGAAGAGCTGGCGGAAGCACCACGTTGCCGGGCCGATGCACAAACGGTCGCCTCGTCGCGGTGCCGTGTTTCTGGCGGAGGTGATTCATTTCTGTTCTGCTGGCAGTGGACGGGGGCATCCGGTACACTTCCCAAACACCCCGGCTGATGTCAGGAGGTAGCGTACGCTGCGGCGTAACGCCGCGGAAGGTGAGTATCTCTGCCCAACAGAATGGAGCAGTGGTCACGTAGACCAGGGTCCATGAGACCACACCCTGTGTGGAGTCAGTACCTCAGCCGGGTTACTTCTCTCCAGGTGATTGAACCGTGCCGGAATTCTGGTCTACTTATTTGCCGTACCCCTGGAACCTCGTCGCTGCGGGGATTGTCGCGGCGGCGCTGTTGTTCGGCTTTATTGGGCTCTCCGCGTTCATGGGTATCTGGGCTGAGCGAAAGGTCTCGGCACGGATGCAAGATCGCCTGGGGCCCACACGCGTCGGACCCTATGGGTTGCTTCAATCGCTGGCGGACGGCATCAAGCTCATCGTGAAGGAAGACGTTGCCCCAGCAGGCTCCGACCGCTTTCTTTTTAGACTTTCCCCGTATCTCGCGTTCTGCGCAAGCTTCTGTGGCTTTCTGGCGTTGCCGTTTGGCGCGGGTCTGGTCGCTCAGCCGCTCAATGTGGCAGCGTTTTTCGTCCTCGCGGTGTTGTCGAGCGAAGTCTTCGGCATCGTCCTGGCCGGGTATGCCTCGGCAAGTAAGTGGTCGCTCTTTGGCGGCGTCCGAGAAGCGGCTCAGGTGGTGAGTTATGAAGTACCTCGTGCAATGTGCGTCGTTGTGCCGGTCTGCGTGGCGGGCACATTGAACTTGAACACCATCGGCACTCAACAGGTCGGTTGGTTCTGGCAGTGGAACTTGTTTCACGATCCGTTCACATTCGTGGCGTTTTTCATCTTCTTCATCACCGCGACCGCGAGTTGTAAGCGTGCGCCATTCGACCTCGCTGAAGCCGAAAGCGAACTCGTGGCGGGCTTCCACACGGAGTACAGCGGCATTCGCTGGTCCTATTTCTTCCTTGCGGAATACGGCAGTATGTTCGCGGTGAGCGGGCTGGCGGCGTTACTGTTTCTTGGCGGCTGGCATACGGGGTTTCTCACATTCGAGCCCAGCCAGGAGTGGGGCTTCTGGTTCGGGAATCTCTTGAACATTGCGGTGTTCATCGGGAAGTGCTGGCTGCTTGTCCTTGTGATGATCTGGATGCGCTGGAGTTTGCCGCGATTGCGGATCGATCAGGTCATGATGACCTGTCTGCAGTATTTCCTTCCCATCAGTTGCGTTTTGCTCGTGGGTGTCTGTCTGTGGCAACTCACGATTCCGGCAACTGTCGCCGACATCGTGAAGTATATTCTCGCCATTGGGTGTGCCGTGGGGCTTCTGGCGATGATCGTCAGCCTGTTCCGCCCGCCGCCCGCCAGCGCCGCCCCTGGCCACTTGCCTGGTGCGTGGGAAGACCGTCCAACTCCGCTGATGACGAAGCAGTGAGCCGAATTCGCTCTTATCTCGTTCTTCTCGTGCTGTGGGCGGGTTACTTCCACCCGCTCTTTCTCCATCCCAACCAAACTCTCTATACGCCATACTCCGACTTCCTCGCGGAACATCTTCCGGCCAAGCTCTTTCTCAACGCCGAGTGGCGTTCCACTGGCGAATTACCGCTGTGGAACCCGTATCACTTCTGTGGCTCGCCCTTCGTACATGACATCCAAGTCGGCATGTTCTACCCGCCGCACGCGGTGGTGTATCTCCTGACGGAATCCGCTGTGGGTGCCGCCCTGAGTTGGGTGATTGCACTGCATGTTCTGGCAGCTGGAGTATTCGCGTATATCTACGCGCGAGCAAATCAGTTGAACGAAGTCGGTAGTATCGTCACGGCTGTCGGCTTCATGCTGTCGTCGAAATGGCTCACGCACATGCTGCTGGTCGGCCAAACCATCACTATCGGTCTGGCGTGGCTTCCGCTGGTGTTGCTCGGCATCGAGCGCGGGATCGCGAAGCGGGGTACTTGGCCGGTAATCGGTGCCGGCGTTGCACTCGCATTGTTTGGGCTTGGCACCCATCCGCAGTGGGCGTTTTATGCCGGAGTTTTCGCCGTTGTGTGGACGCTCCCCGCAGAGCGTTGGAAGCTCCCTCGATGGATCGCGTGCTGGGCTGGCGCTGCGACAATTGCGATTCTGCTCACAGCAGTGCAACTCTTTCCCACCCTGGAAGCATCTCGCTGGTCGGCTCGCAGCAGCGGGCTGGATGCAACGGGCACACTCACCATCGGCTTCACGACATTCTTCCATCTCGTTGGTCCATCGCGGGACTACACGCTGCCGCACTCATGGGAAATGCAGGGCGTCTTCGGCCTGTTCTGGCTCGGTGCGGCGACCGCAGCGCCAATCCTCGTTGGTGGCCGCGCGAAGTGGCAATTTGGCGTTCTCTGCAGTCTCGTTCTTTTCTCAGTTGGCGGAGCAGTGCTCGTCGAGTGGCTCCCCGGCTTTAACATGTTCCGCGTACCAACGCGAATGTTGGTTGTTGCCGCTTTTCCGCTCGCATTTCTCGCGGGAGCGACAACGGATATGGTTATACACTCTGCGTGGGGACATGAAGCTCGGTGGGGACTATCGCGCGGATTCCGCCGGGCGACGCTGTTTGCCGGCCTACCCACCATCCTTGGTCTGGCGTTCTCCGAAGGACATATCTGGCGGCCGTTCGTCGCTTACTGGCTTGTGGTACTCGTTTCGGTATTCCTGTTCATCCGCCTACTTCAAAACAGGCATTTTTCATTGCAAACGCGAACTGCGCTCTGGCTTGTCATCCTCATCGCTGAGCTTCTTGCGCCTGTCGCCACCCTTCCCGACACGCGGCCCCAAGCGGAACTCTATCCGAGTTCCCGCACAATGGCGTTCCTCACCGCTCAGCCTCCTGAAGGAATGCGCGTATTGGACTGGGACATGGGTGATGAACATTCGCGTGTCAACTTCCTCGGCACGGGTGCACCGGATGCGATGGTTTATCGCGTCCCGACGCCGCGAGGGTACAACCCGCTCGACGTGCGGCACTACCGCGAATTCCTGGCCTTCGTCGTCAACGACGACCGACCCGTTCGCGGGAATAGCCCATATACTCAGCAAGTGATTCCGAATTTTGAAGTCGAGAATCCATCGCTGTTCCAACTCTTGTGCGTGACGCACCGAGTTGCGCCGGAAAACGCCCCTCCGCTTCCTGGTGAGTGGAAAGCAGTGTTCGTCGATCCCGCGCCGCCCGCTCCGCCACCGTATTTGCCCGACGCCCCCGCGACGCTCGCGCCACAAACACTCAGTACAGACGCGAATCCACAATCGCGAGCGTGGATCGTTCCGCGTGCGGAGCGGATGCCCGTGGGGAACGAACTGGCCGCTCTCAAACGATGTGCTTTCAGTCAAACCGTCCTGCTCAACAGCGAGTCCTTATTGCAGCAAGCACCGACTGATCAACGGGGATCAGCGCGAATAACCGAGTATCGGCCGAACCGGGTCACAATCGAACTCAACGGCACTCCCGGATGGCTGGTGTTGTCAGAAGTATGGTATCCGGGCTGGAAGTGCCGTGTGGATGGAGTGGAAGTCCCGGTTTATCGAGCAAATCACGCGTTTCGTGCGGTTCCAGTGCTGGCTGGTGCCAAGAGTGCGGAATTCACCTTCGCGCCGCGTTCTTATGAAATGGGATGGTGGGTGAGCGTCGTGGCGGTGGGAGTGCTGGGGCTGGGATGTGTGGGTGGGGCTGCGATGCGACTGTTGAGACGAGGGCGTTCGCAAACTGAGCCGCAATCGGGCGAGCGTGGGTAAGTACCCTACTCTTTCAATTGCGGCTCACTGCACACGCAGATGAGAACGGGGACTGCCGAGTTACCGAACTGATCAATTACGCCTTCTTCCCGTGTTTGGCTTCGGGCGTGTCTTCCTTCGTCACGTCGAACCACGCATCTTCGAAGACGATCCGCTCGCGTTTGGCCATTGCCATGTTCGCCGTCAGCGCGAGAATCGCGTCAGCCATCGCTACTTCACCGTGGCAACGTGGAAGGATGTCTGCGAACTTCATTTTCCCGCTGGCGTCTTTCTCATAGCTCACGGGTTGCTTCATTTCCTGCCATTTCCGTAGACAGTAGGCAAAGTGTTCCATCTCGGTGCGATACCCACGCACGGCGCTATCCCAGGCCGGCGCACCAGGGGCTTTGCTGATCGCCGCTCCACCCCCGCCGCCCCAGGTACTCGTGGCTTCCATGGCAGGCTTACCGCCGCCCGCACCGGTCACGGTCACCTTCGTGTCGCGACCGCCACTGGCCGCCTTGCCCGGTTCCGGTTCCTTGAAGAGGAAAACGTCCTTCTCCTCTTCAATCACCATCGTTCCGCGGCTACCCATAACACACTCACCGTACTTCTCGAAGCTGTTCGTGTTGAACGACGAGTACGTGACCACGACGATGTCGTCCTTGTTGTCGGGGATTGGCTTACCGTCTTTCAGAACGAGATGGCCGTCGTTGTCGCGCTTGTAGTAAGTCCGGCCGGGGAACTCGAAGGTGACGAACACGCCATCGTCGCTCTCGCGATCGTTCTTGCCGGGGCCATAGAAGAACTTGCCGCCAACACCTTGGACGGCCAGAGGGTGAACGTGGCCGAGGATGATCGAAGATGCGTCGAGCTGATGGCTGCCGAGTTCGGCCATCAATCCGCCACCGGTCCTGTCGTAGAGCCGCCAGCGGACCAGTTCGGTGATGCTGTCGTAACCGAGGTCACGGAGCTTCTGCGGTTCCTTCAAAAAGGGAGCGGCGTCTTCGGCCAGCACCGGTTTGCACCAGCCATCGCGAAGTGCCGGAATATCGAACGCTTTGCCGTTGATATCGTTACCGGTCGCGAACTTCGCCCGGTCGTCGGCGCTGGCGCTGAACGGCCACGAGTTGTTCCGATGCCACAGCGCCCGGATATGCTTGATGTCGCCGAGCACTCCCGTCTTCAGGACTTCGATTGCCTGAGCGTAAAGTGTGCTGTAATGCCGCTGATGGCCGACGGAGAGGAGGACGCCCTTGTCTTTGGCGAAATTTGTCATCGCCTTGCACTTGCTGATGGTGCGGGCCATCAGCTTTTCGCACAGAACGTGCATGTTTGCTTCCATGCACTTCTTGGCGATCGTGTCGTGCGTCACGAGTGGCGTCGCGATAATGACTGCTTCCAGGCCGAGGTTTTTTGCGTCCGCCAGCAGAGCATCAACCGAATCGTACTGTTTGATTTTCTTGGCGCTTTCCGCTCCGTAAATGCCGTTCAACCCTTTCCGCGGGCTCGGCGCTTTTTCTCCTTCGAAGATGCGCTTCAGGTTGGTGGGGCGGATGTCGCACACGGCGACGATCTCATTAAACTCCGGGTTGTGGTCGCCGACGAGCACGCCACCTTCATCGCCGCAGCCGATGAGGGCGGTTTTCACCGCCTTGTTCCCCTTCCACGATTGGTAGCCGTAGTAAACAGCGGCCGACACCGGCACCACGGCGCCGGCGGCAAGTCCCGCCTTGAGAATGTCGCGACGGTCGGGCTGCTTCGGGTCGGGCTTGGCGCCGCCAGTCACCATCGTTTCCATCTTGCCGGCACGAGCCAGGTCGCCGGCTGCTTGCTCGAAGTTCGCTTTGCCGGTCGCCTTCTGCTCGGGAGTGAGGTCGAGAGACATAATCACAGCTCCAGTGGGAGGGAAATAATGTTGTGTTCGCGAACCCGTTCCATCAACCAGTGGGCAGACTGGTTCAGCGTGTTCGTGTCGAAGGCGAAGTTGATGCGGGTGGCTCGGTACAGCATTCACCCTTGTACTTGCAGAACGGACGCAACACGAGAGCATCCAAGCCGAGCCAGCGGCCGGTCGGGTAGCAGGCGAGCGTGAGCAGAGCGAGTGCCTCGATCACGTTCTTGTTGATGAACACCGGATTCCCCTCGGTGTTGGGCGGCAGCGGATACCAGGGAAACGGCGGGTGGGCGAGATACGTCATCACCAGAAAGCCCGTCGCGAGCACACACGCAAGCCGAGTGAACAGCCCGCCCATCAGACATGCGCCCACCACAACCAGAAACCACATCGTAACGCGGTCGATCAGTTGCCCACGTGTCGCTGCAGGCGTTTCTTCAACCGCCTTGCCACCGTTGAGTGTCTTTTTCAAATCCGCGATAAATGTGCGGGCATCGCGGGCAAGATCGGATGCCGCGGTGATGGCATCCATTCGGAACTCGGCAATTCGCTTGGAATCGGTCCCGGTGCCATTGCCCAGGCCATTCGTTTCGCGTTTCTCGGCGGCTTCCGCCTTCTCACGGAGGAAAGCGAGATGTTCGATCCGCTGCGGCGCCGTGAGCGGCACATCATTGGTGATCCCCTTCACCTTGCAGTCGCGGGCATCCACGCCATACACCCACCGCGCATACGCTGCCTTTGCAGCGATGACCATATCCTTTCCGCCCTGTTGATATGTCGCTGCCTGCTGTTGGGCCGCTTGTCGTGCGGCATCGGCAGCGGCTTTGGCCTTGGCGCGTGCAGCGTCAGCGGTATTCTTGACCTTGGCCTTCTCCTCATCGGTCTTTGCGTCCTTCAATCCCTTGGTTTCGGCCTCCGTGGCATCCTTGGTTGCCTTCGCTTCAGTTTCGTCCACTGCCTTGAGTGCCTTCTCGGCTGCTGCCTTCACGGTGTCCTGAGCATTCTCTTCCAGTGCATCAAGTTGCGTCGCCACGGCTGGGGGACACTTGGCAGCTTGATCTGCTTCCGACAATTTGGCGAAATCCGAAGGCGAAATTGACTCTGGAGCTTTGACCTTGGCGGCGATCTCCGCATCGGGGTCCGAGAATTCTTTCCGCATTTTCTCGCCCAGCGGACCCGGCGCGACCTTGAAATATGGCTCGCTTGTGAACTGCCGGTTCGTGTCGGTGGGACCGGTGTAATACGACTCGACTTTGTGGAGCCCCTCGAACAGGAAGTGCCAACCGATCGCCAGCCGGAGCGCCAACAAGAAAAAGACGCGCAGCGAACAGCCATTGCTGATCGTGGCGACGATCAGTGCCAGGACCGTTCCAGCAAGGCCCGCGTACAGCACCGCGAGCGGAATCGGCAGGTGACTCATGTTAATCATTCCGCATAAACCGGGCAGGGCCGCACCGGCGGAGAGTATGCATCCGGGGCAAGATTGAAGACAAGCAGTTGTGACGTATTCTGTCCGTCCGGGCGAACGTCGCGTTCCTCCCTAACGCCAGCCGGACGAGTGGGGAGTACCGGCTCGTTCAACACAACCGCACCCAGTGACGGTCGAAGGCGAGTCAGACGATCCATGCCGACCGCACCGAACACGAACCCAGCCGTGGACATCGCGTCGGCTTCCGCCGCGCTCGGGGCAATCACACTGGCGTTGGATGTTCCGGTTGCGGGCCAGCCAGTGCGCGGATCGAGCAGGTGACCGAGTTTTCTACCTTTATACTCGAAGAACTGGAAGGTGGCAGCCGAAGTACCCAGTCCGGCATCGCGAAGGAAGACTACGCCGAGCGACTCATCCGGCTCATCCGGGTGCTTCAAGCGGCACGGCCAACCGCGAAAATCTCCTGGCGGCGTGCCAATGGCATAAACGCTGCTTCCGCCCGCGTGCAACAGAGCCGAGCGAACGCGCCATTTCGTCTGCAGCAACTCCGCCGCCCGGTCGAGTGCGTAACCCTTCCCCACGGCGCCGAGGTTCAGTTCCAAGCCGATCACACGGAACTTCACCGTCCTCCGCTCCGCATCAAGGACCACATGGCGGAATCCCGACGCCCGCATCGCTGCGATGAGATCGCGCTGAGAAGGAACACAGCCCTCCCGGCGGTAAAAGCCCCAAGCTTTTGTCAGTGCACCAGTGGCGATGTCAAACGCCCCCGCCGTTTCGTTCGTCCAGACTGCGCAGCGCGCCAACAACTCGAAGAGAAGCGGCTCCACTTCCACGGGGTGGTTCGTCGCCGCCGCGTTCAGACGGGACATTTCCGAATGGTCGCGGAAGATGGTGAGCTGGTCTTCCAGTTCGTCGATGAGATCGAGCGCGTCTTCCGCCGCTGCGACGGGATTGGGATGTGAACCGACGGGGATCGCGACCTCAAACCTCGTTGCCATGGCGCGCCGTGAAATACGCATGAGCGAGAATTCGCCCGGCGCGTCCGGCTCATCGGCAAAGAGGAAGTCGAGAAGCATGGGAGGAGAAGCTGACAAGCCGCCCCGGATGGACGCAAAATCCGCAGCGGCTTCTATCTGGGATAGCTGTGTTAAAATCCTCGGGTCGGTTGTCGCCCGGTTTTAAGCCATTTCTCTGCCAGGGATGTTCTCATTTGCGATCACAACAACCTCAACCGAGGATTTCAACACAGCAATCTCGGATTAGATCTCGTTCATCTGGTCATGAATCATTGGGTCGAGATGCTTGGTGTTGCGTTCCACGGCGAGAACGATCGTGCGCTCCTCGACGCCATCGGCGCTGGCCGCAACAGCCGGAATGATCTGCCGGCTGTCCGGCAGGTTGAACACCATCCGGAAGGTGCCGTCGGAGTTCAGTTTGATCGGATCGTTATTGAGCGTCAGATGCGCCGTCGGGTCGGTGCGGCCGAAGACAATCAACTTGGCGTCAATCTCAAAGAAGAACTTTTTGACGCTTCCCGGCGGCATCGCTCCCGTGCCGAACGCAGTTTCCTTGGGTGGCCCGAGTGAACGACCGAGCCGTTCTTCAAACAGTTCGCGCAGTTCTTGGTTCCCGCTCGACTCAAAGCCGGTGGACATGGCGAGAATCCGCTCAGCCTTCCACTTGGCGTCGTCGTCATCCCAACCCGATTCGAGTGCGTCGGTTGATTCCCCCGCTCCTGTCTTTGGCGGCGTCACGACGTTCGAGCGAGCCAGGACATAAAACTCATTGCGACGCGAGAGGTAGCCGATGTCAGCCCGGTACATCCGTGGCGGTTGTGGCACGTCGATGTACCAGTTGTTTCCCGCCCCCTGGATAATAATGTCTTTGACAGGCGTTTCGGAAGTACTGGTTGTGTCCAGACTGGTGACGTCAAACAGGCGAATGATGAGCTTTGCGCCGTGCCAGTCTTGTTTGAGAGCCGCCTCCGCTCGCTGGACGGAATGAGGCGACAATTCCCAGTAGGCATTGAGCCAGTAGGGATTGGAAACAGCGAGGAGTATCCGATCTTTAGCCAATGGGCCCGATGGCTTGGTGGCAGCCGGTTCCTTGGCGGGTTCGCGACTCGGAGGGGACGGCTTCTGAACTAACGGCTTGGTGACCGGCGTGTTTGGCTTTTGAATCAGTGGCTTTGTCGGGCTTGGCGAGATTGGCTTATGGGCGCCGTTCTGCGGCTTCTCGCTTGGCGTCGGCACAGCCGGAGTCGGCTTTGCCACCGGAGCGGGTTTGTTGGCTTTCGTGGCGGAAACAGCCGGCTTCGCCGTCTTGGGTTGATTGGGTTGACCAGAGGAGTGGGCAGGCGAAGAAGTTTTCGCTGGTCGAGTGATGCGAGGAACAGCGGGCTTGGTTTTTGCAACTTTGCGCACGACCTTTTTGGTCGCTTTCGCGGCAGAGCGAGCAGTTTTCACGGCAGAACTCGGGGGTTTGGTAGCGGTGGTTTTGGTCAGTGCCTTCACCAACGCGACTTTATCCATCGCCTCCCAGCCGCGCACGCCGCGACGCCGGGCCATGTTGATTAGTTCCGTCTTTGACCGGTCGCTCAGCGAACCAGCGGTTTTCATCGGCAGGCCACTCCCCCGCGCAACTGCGACGGTTGTGGGACGGTCTTGTGAGCATCCGTGCCGAATTGCTCCAGTTGTCGGGTTCCCTCCCGAAAGTCAACGGCTTCGGCCCTGTATTCTAAGAGCCAAAATGTCTGGACCACACTTCCGCCGCAAGTAAAACGAAAAGGTGAAGAAGAATTTTGGGAGATCTTCTTCACAACCCGAATGCCGCCGAACAGTTGCGCTCTGAACAGAGTAACGTTCGGGGCAAAAGCAGCGTCGTGACAGACACAACGCGGAGAGAGTCGGAGGCAGGTGTTCGACCGATGAAAACAACACAATTCCTAATGCGGTGTTCATCATAGAAAAACACTGGCGCGCCTGTCAATCGGATTTGTTCGCCGGAACTGGTTTCCCCGCTTGATTTTGCTCGATTATCAAGCCGAAGTTTGCTGTTGCGGGTGCCCAAAAAGTGCGCAGTCCACTCTCTACCACCAAAAACCGACGGTGTTCTGAGCTGTCTTTTTGTTGCCACAGGCGCTGAAAAACGCCTTGAAAAACAGTTCGGGAAATAGCTTGTGAAATTTTTCACGAGATGTGGATTGACTTTGCCTAACGCCTCCACACAATACGCCTTCGTCCTGAATTCCCGACAGCGAGAGATGCCATGCCGGCCGGCCCCTCGTCGTCCGGACGACGCCTGCCGATCGGCCTGATGATGGTCGGGTCGGAAATGGCGACTTTCACAATAGTGGGGCTGGTTTTAGATTATGCCCTGGGCACGTTGCCGGGCTTCACGATCGGGCTAACTCTTCTGGGGGTTGTGGTTGCTTTCTTCCATCTTGTGAAGATGGCGCAGGCGATGGCGAAGAAGCCAGAACCGCCCTCACCACCCGACAGGAGAACACCGTGATTCGGCGAGCGGTGATCCTGTTGGGCGTGCCGTTCGCTCTCGCGGTGATGATTGCGATTCCGCTGGGATTGTGGCGCGGGGAGTATCAGTGGCTGTGCGCGGGCGTGGCGATGGGGTTGGTGATTCCTCCGGGCATTCTCACCCTCATTCTCGCAGATCGCTTGGCGCGAACCTCGATCTTCGGGCCGCTGCTTGCGCTGGCGCTCGGGACCGCCGTCCGGCTCGTGGTGGGGTTTGGTGGTGCGGTGGTGGTGTTTCTGGTCAGTAAACCAACATTCCACAGCGACCCCATCAGCTTTTTTGGTTGGCTGCTGGGTGTGTACTTGACGACGCTTGTAACGGAGACAGCACTCCTGGCTCGAACGACAAGCGTCGTCGTGAATCCGCCAAGCACGTGACTCATATCGGATCGTTTCAGTGAGGTGTGGCAATGGCCAATAAGATCGATCCATTCGAGCACGTTGTCGATTCCTCTCACATCCCCATTCTTGAGACTGCCGGGCTGGAAATACATGGGCTGGGAATCAACATTGGGACCGTTCACATCCCACTGAAATTCATCCTTCTGATGACCGCAAGCGCAGCGCTCGTGGCCTGGGGGATGATCTGGCTCGGCAAAAAAATGGCCAGCGGCGAACCGCCGACTGGGAAGATGTGGAACTTGCTCGAAAGTTTGCTCTTCTTTGTCCGCGATAAGATCGTCGTTCCGGGGGTCGGTGAGAAAGACGCCAACCGCTATTTGCCATACATGACCACGCTGTTCCTGTTCATCTTCGTGATGAACCTGATGGGGCTGATTCCATTCCTCGGCTCTCCCACCGCCTCGATCATGGTGACGGGAGCGCTTGCGGTGATCAGCTTCGTGGTGATTCATGCAGCCGGTCTCGAGGGGAACCACGGCGTTGCAGGTTACCTGAAGACCTTCATCCCGCACATCCACATTGAGGGCGGCCCGGTGATGAAGGGTCTTGGGCTGGCAATCACCATTGGAATGGCGCTACTCGAGTACCTGACCGCGTTTATTCGCGCAACTGTGTTAGCCGTGCGTCTTTTTGCCAATATGCTGGCGGGACACACTGTGCTCTTCATGCTTCTGTTCTTCATCGCTCTGGTTGCGAACCCAGAGTACCAGATCGAAGTCGCGAAGGGCAAAGACTGGTTGTTCTGGGGAGTGATGCCATTCAGCGTGGTGATGGTGACGCTCTTGACCCTGTTGGAATTGTTCATCGCAGGACTTCAAGCGTTCATCTTCACATTCCTGACGGCCGTGTACATTGGACTCGCGAAGCACCCGCCACACTAAACTCAACGAGATATCTTTCTAATCCCAAGCCTCGGAGGTTCTGAGCCATGCGTTTCGCTAACTTGATGTTGGTTGCCTTCCTGGTGGTTCTCGCCACGGCTGTCCCAGCTTTCGCTGCGGAACCGACCGGCCCGGGCATCGGGATGGGCTTGTCGATCGTCGGCATCGGCATCGGCATCGGCCTTGTCGGTTACGCCGCGCTGAGCGGGATTGCCCGCCAGCCGGAGCAAGCTGGCGCGATCCAGGGGGCAATGTTCATCCTCGCGGGTCTGGTCGAAGGGGCCGGCATTATCGCGCTGGTTCTCTGCCTGGTTCTCACCTTGCTCTGATCCTCGCAGGCATTCCAGAGGAAATGAGGAGCAAACCATGAGAAACAAATCGTGGGGCCAGCTATTTGCGCTGGCCATGCTGGTCATTCTCGTCTGCGCCGTCCCGGCGCTGGCAGCAGACGCGCACGGTGGCGAGAAGAAGGGCGCTCTCGACTTCACCGGCATCAAGCGCTGGGACCTGGGCATTTACACAATCATTGTGTTTGTCGCGCTCCTGGTCATCATCATCAAGTTCGCCTGGCCAAAGATTCGCGAAGGGCTGGAAAAACGCGAGACGAACATTCGCTCTGCTCTCGATGAAGCACGCAAGGATCGCGCCGACGCCGCCGATCTGCTTGCTCGTGCCAAGAAAGAACTCAGCGAGACTGCCGCGAAGATCGAAGCGATGTTCACCGAAGCACGCCGAGAAGCTGAGGCGCTCCGCCTCGCCGAGACCGACAAAGGCGTGAAAGATGCCCAGGCCGAGCGCGACCGGGCCAAGCGTGAAGCCAACGCCGAGAAAGAAGCCAACCTCAAAGAAGTCCAGAAGCAGGCGGTCGAACTCGCGATGCTTATCGCAGTGAAGGCCATTCGACAACAACTTTCGATCAACGATCAACAGAAGCTTCTTGAGGAATCCATCGCGGAACTTCAGGCGAACGCGAATCTGGCCTAGACTGTCTGTTGGTCGATGCCTCAACCTGACAATGAAAACTGCCTCGCACGTTGGGAGCACATGGCTACCGCCGAGATCACACACGACACCGTGCTTGACGCCGGATCACTCTCGGCGCGGTTAGCACGCGTCTACGCCGAGGCACTGCTTTCGGCGGCGTTGAAGGAATCGCCAGCGTCCGTCGAGGAGCTTGGAACCGAACTCACGGAGTTCGTGGCTGCAGTTTCTGCCAACACGGATGTCTTCGCGTTTCTTGCCAGCCCCGCCGTTGGCAAGAAGGCGAAACTCGCAGTTCTCACCCCGGCACTTGCGGGACACGCTTCCCATCTCTTTCGCGGGCTGGTGAGTGTGTTGGCGGCCAATAATCGTCTCGATCTGCTTCGCTACGTCGCTGCGGCGTACAATCAGATACTCGATCAGCGTGCTGGCCGCGTTCCCGTCAAAATCACGGCCGCTGTTCCGCTCAACGACGAGCAAAAGCAGTCGCTCGTTAAGCATTTGCGAAACATCCTTCGTCAGGAGCCCGTACTGAACGTCCGCGTCGAGCCCGACCTGCTTGGCGGGTTGGTGGTACAGGTCGGTGACACGGTCATCGATACCTCCGTCCGCGCGCGGCTCCAGTCGCTCCGTACACTCCTGCTCGCACGATAAGGAACCTCAGCCATGACCCAGAAATCCACTGCCGGCGAAATCATCAGCGTCCTCGAGCAGCAGATTCGCAGCTTCGACCGCAAAGTCGAAACACGTTCCGTCGGGCAAGTGCTCGAAGTGGGTGACGGCATCGCCCGCTGCTACGGTCTGTCCGATGTCATGGCCGGCGAGTTGGTGGACTTCCCGCAAGCAGGCGTGAAGGGCCTCGCGTTCAACCTGGAAGAAAGCTCCGTCGCCGTCATCATCCTCGGTGAATACCTGAAAGTCACCGAGGGCATGGAAGTCCGCACGACGGGCGAGTTGCTCTCCGTGCCGGTCGGCGAAGCGATGATTGGCCGCGTGGTGGATCCACTCGGCAACCCACTCGACGGCAAGGGACCGATTCTCACGACCAAGCGCCGGGCGGTGGAAAGCAACGCCCCGGGTATCGTCGATCGACAACCGGTGAAGGTGCCGCTCCAGACCGGTATCAAGGCCATCGACTCGATGACGCCGGTTGGTCGGGGTCAGCGCGAACTCATCATCGGCGACCGCAAGACTGGCAAGACCGCCATCGCGATCGACACGATCATCAACCAGAAAGAAGAAAACGTCATCTGCGTGTACGTGGCGTGCGGGCAGATGGAAGCGAAGGTCGCGGGTGTGGTGGAAATCCTCCGCAAAACCGGAGCGATGGAATACACCATCGTCGTCGTCGCCTCGGCGGCTGACGCCGCCCCGCTGCAGTACCTCGCGCCCTACGCCGGAACCGCGATGGCCGAGTACTTCATGTACGAGCAGGGGAAGGACACGCTGTGCGTGTACGATGACCTGTCCAAGCAGGCCGCGGCCTACCGGCAACTTTCGCTTCTTGTACGCCGGCCGCCCGGCCGCGAGGCGTACCCCGGCGACGTGTTCTACTGCCACTCTCGTCTGCTCGAACGCTCGGCGAAACTCGCTGACCGATACGTATTGCTCGATGGCAACACGGACGACACGAAGGCAGAGGAGCACTGGGGAATCAACAAGGCATCAAACCCGATTGAACGCCGTGGGCCGGGCGACACGGGCATGGTGTACGTCGGGCCGGGTGAGAAGGGTGGGCTGGAGCAGGCCAAGCACGATGTGAAGAAATTCCCCGGTGCAAAGATCTCCAAGATTCCCGGTAGCGGCGGGTCGCTGACGGCGCTGCCCATCATCGAGACTCTCGAAGGCGAAGTCTCGGCGTATATCCCGACAAACGTGATCTCCATCACCGACGGCCAGATTTACCTCCAGCCGGACCTCAAGAACGCCGGCGTGCTGCCCGCCGTGGACGTCGGTATTTCCGTGAGTCGCGTGGGTGGTAACGCTCAGATCAAAGCCATGAAGGACAAGCGGGTCGCCGGTGGTCTGAAACTGGCGCTCGCCCAGTTCCGCGAACTGGAAGCCTTCGCCCAGCTCGGTACTGAACTCGACAAGGTGACGCAGTCCCAGCTCGATCGCGGCTATCGGATGGTCGAAATTCTGAAGCAGGGGCAGTACAAACCGCTGAACGTGGTCGATCAGATCATGATTATCTACGCGGGCAACAGCGGCGCGCTCGACAAAGTTGAACGCCGCAAAGTGAAGGACTGGGAGGATCAGTTCCTTAAGTTCATGAAGGAACAGAAGCCCCAGGTGCGATCGTTGCTTGCCAAGGAAAAGGCGCTCACCGACGAAGTCGTGAAGCAACTGGACGCGGCAATCGCAGAGTTCCAACCGCAGTTCAGGGGATAGCGACGGGCGAACCCCGGCCGCAAGGCCGGTGGGTCACCAAAACCGGCGAACCTGGAGCGTCAGCGACGGGTTCACCACAACCAAGAAGAGAAAGGAGGGATGGCAGAATTCCTATGGATCGACTGGAACGAAGCGAAACTGGCAATGCACCATCTCTCCACTCAAGAAGTTGAATTTGCGTGGGAATGCCGGACGGATGTCCTCGAATGGGACGAACCGGAACCACGCATTGAGAGCTTCGGACGCGTACCGAACGGTAGATGGGTGAAGATTGTCTGGCGATACAACGGGGTCGGCGATGAGACATTGATCTTCGTGATCACCGCCTACCACGTACCGCATCCGCCATCTGGAGTGGCGAAGAAACGATCCGCGAAACATTAAAAGCTAAACGAGAAACGTCTGATGGCAAACCTCCGCGCACTCGTGAAACGCCGTAAGGCGGTGCGGAATATCCGCAAGATCACGAAGACGATGGAATTGATCGCAACCTCGCGTTTCCAGCGCGCTCTCAAACGCGCGCAGGAAGCCGAGGCGTACACCCGCAAGATTGCTGAACTGGCCGCCGATCTGAGCAAGAACGCGGGCGACGTCAGCCACCCGCTTCTGGTCACGCGGCCGGTAAAGAAGTCGCTCTTGCTGGTCATCACGGCCAACCGCGGACTGTGCGGCGGGTACAACGGCAGCATTTTGCGCGAAGCTATCACCGCGACACGTGCCTACGTTGCCAGCGGTACGCCATACGATCTGGAAGTTGCGGGTCGGCGAGGAATCACGTTCTTCCGGTTCCAGGGCATCGCACGCTCGAAAGAGTACACCAACTTCGAGGACAAGCCGACCTTCGCGGAAGTGGATGTTCTTGCTAGCCGGTTCATCGACTTGTTCACTTCCGGGCAGATCGATGAAGTGAAGGTCGCGTACATGAAATTCATCAATGCGGCCCGACAACAGCCGGTGCTCGAAACCTTGCTTCCGCTCTCGTCGGTGGCAGTAGAAACACGCAAGTCAGGTCCAGAAGCAGCAGCGGGCAGCGGGGCAGACAAGGTGAATTACGATTTCCTGCCGGAAGCCGCGGAAATCCTCGAAGAACTGGTCCCGGCAGCTCTCAAGGTGCGTTTGTTCAAGATGTTCCTTGACGCGGCCGTCAGCGAACAAATTGCTCGTCGCGTCGCGATGAAGGCCGCGACGGAAAACGCCGGCGATCTCATCAAGGAAATCACGCGGCTCTACAACCGCACGCGGCAAGCGAATATCACGAAGGAGATTTCGGAACTGATCGCGGGCTCGGAGGCGTTGAAATAACTCGGGATGAATTGGTCTCGGAGGGGCGTGCCATGCGGCGGATCTTACGAGTGACGGCGGCGGTGGCTGTGCTCGGATGTCTGGTCGCCTTCTTCTCCGTGGAGACCGGCACCCATTCGACCGGCACACGGCGGCTGACGTGGTTCTCTGTTGGCCAACCGTGGCCGTGGTACAAGGATCAATCCGAACACGCGGTCCGACCGGATGGCCGTGTAGGTGGGTCTGGAGAGGCCGGGGTGATTCTGAAATCCCCCGCCTGGTTCGTGCTGGCTGGGGCTATCGTGGGGTTTGTCGCCTTCCGACGCTTGCAACCTGCGACATCCACAGTAACCACAACATGAGTACCGCGACCAAACCCGAACGCAGGAAGTTGAGTTTCGCAAGTTTTGATGATGTCGTTCACGACGCCGAGAATTTGCTCGCAAGAGGATACGACAAAGCGGGCAACTGGGATCTGGCGCAAGTGTGTGGGCACCTAGCGGAGTGGATGCGATTCCCACTGGATGGGTTCCCGAAAATGCCACTCCTGTTGCGGCCGATGTTCTGGGTGGTGCGCGTTACGATTGGCAAGAAGATACGCGCGAAGATTATGGCCAAGGGGTTCTCGGTAGGTAGTGGAACGATGCCGCAAACCGTGCCGACTCCCGGTGGCGATGCTCTGGGAGCAGTCGCAAAGTTGAAGGAAATTGCCGAGCGGTGGAAGACATTCGCCGGGCCGATTCACCCCTCACCGCTATTTGGCACAATGGACAAAGAGGAAGCCCTGAAATTGCAACTGAAGCACTGCGAGCATCACCTGAGCTTTTTGATTCCGCGAGCGTAGAGATTCGAATCGAGTTGTGGCGGAGCCGCAGTTCGTTCCTGGACGAAGACACACCGAAAGCGTACGACGCGAGGCACACATGGTTTCCACCGTGCAGAAAACCGGAAAGATCGTGCAGATCATCGGCTCCACGTTCGACGTGGAGTTCGAGGAGGGGCACTTGCCGGCGATTTACAACGCCCTCCAGATCAATACCAAAACGTCAGGCGGGGCCGACATCAAACTCACCGGCGAAGTGCAACAGCACCTTGGCGGCAGCCGCGTCCGGTGCGTTGCGCTCGGCAGTACTGATGGCTTGGTGCGTGGAATGGATGTGACCGACACCGGCGCCCCCGTATCGGTCCCCGTCGGCCTCGAAACGCTGGGCCGCGTCTTCAATCTGCTCGGCGATCCGATCGATGGCGCCGGCGCGGTTACCGCGAAAGAAAAGCGGTCCATTCACCGCGAACCGCCGAAGTTCGATGAACTTTCGCCGAAGGCGGAAGTGCTCGTCACGGGCATCAAGGTTATCGACCTCCTCACGCCACTCGCTCGTGGTGGAAAGGCCGGGCTGTTCGGTGGAGCGGGACTCGGCAAGACGGTGATTCTCACCGAACTCATTAACCGAATCGCGAAGGTGTATAAGGGCTACTCAGTGTTCGCTGGGGTGGGCGAGCGGACCCGCGAGGGGAACGACTTGTGGCTCGAAATGCAGGAAACCAAGACCAGCGCCGCGGCGGACGCGAAGAGCGTTCTCGAAAGCTGCGCCATGGTGTTCGGTCAGATGAATGAGCCGCCAGGCGCACGGCTGCGAGTTGCCCTTTCGGCCCTCACAATGGCCGAGTGGTTCCGCGACGTGACCGGGACCGAAACGCTGCTCTTCGTCGATAACATCTTCCGCTTCTCGCAAGCGGGCTCGGAAGTATCCGCGCTGCTTGGTCGAATGCCGAGCGCGGTGGGTTACCAGCCGACGCTCGCCACCGAGATGGGCGAACTGCAGGAACGTATCACCACAACGAAGAACGGCGCCATCACGTCGGTACAAGCTGTGTATGTTCCCGCCGACGACCCTACCGACCCCGCCCCGGCCAACACCTTCCAACACCTCGACGCGTTTATCTATCTGGAACGATCGATCTCGGAAAAAGGCATCTACCCCGCCATCGACCCGCTGGCATCGAACAGCCGGTTGCTCGATCCGCAGTTCGTTGGCGAACGCCACTTCACGGTGGCCGACCGCGTGAAGCGGATTCTCCAGCGGTATCGCGAACTGCAAGACATCATCGCGATTCTGGGCGTGGAAGAACTGAGCGAAGACGACAAGAAGGTCGTCTCCCGCGCACGCCGAATCGAGCGGTTCCTCAGTCAGCCGTTCTTCGTGGCCGAGCCGTTCACCGGCAAGCCCGGTAACTTTACCAGTCTCGAAGACACCATCCGTAGTTTCGAGGAACTGTGCGACGGCAAGTGGGACCACCTGCCGGAGGGCTCGTTCATGTACGTCGGGGCGATTGAGGAAGCTGCAGCAGCCGCGGAAGAAGCCGCGAAGAAAGCAGCAGCACGATAGTTAGTCCAAAATGTGCTCAGTTTGAGAGCCTTGGAGGTTGTCGCGGAGTTTGCTGCTTTCGAAGCAGTTTTCTGCCCGATCACGACAACCTCCCAAGGTTACCCAAACAGAACATCCAAAGTGCCAAGCTCTGAGCGAAGCACGCCGGAACGGGTAGGGACTTTGAGAGAAGCGTGCCGGAACGGGTCCGGCACGCCTTGCCTCTTCAGCTTGGCACCTTACACTCGCACTCAGCTCGAAAACAATGTCCGACACACGCCAACCCGAGCCAACTGTGCAATCCGCCGTCGAGCGTATGATGCCGAGCATCGCGTCCGAGATGCAGGACGCGATGAAGGGCCGCGTGCGGTGTATCGTGGTGACGCCGGAACGAGCCGTTCTGGACGAAACCGCCGAGTTGGTGATTCTGCCGATGTACGACGGCGAATTTGGCGTTCTGCCGGGTTGCGCTCCCGTCATCGGTCGGCTGGGCGCAGGCGAACTGCGGCTCAAGACCGGCGACAACGTAAAACGATACTTCGTGGAAGCCGGTTTCGTTCAAGTGCGGTCGAACGTCATCACGGTTCTCACGTCCAAGGCCGAAGAAGCCGCGAAGATCACTCCGGAAATGGCCAGCGCCGCAGCCAACGAGGCGGAAGCACTCCCCGCAACGAACGCTGTGGAGCGAGCCAACAAGGCCAAGGCCCGCGACCGTGCGGCAGGACTGAAGAAAGTGGCCGGCAAGAACATGGCTACGGGAGTCAGCACCGCGCACCCTTGAGTTCGCCCGCCCAGGTTACCACCGGGGATCTATTCTTCGGTGGGCGTGGAGAACAAGCCATCAGGGTCAATCAACGCAATACTTCGCCCAGTCACTTGGGCGAGAGTCTCTTCATCAATTTCTGAAACGTATTCCGCATTTCTGGCGACCCAATCCAAACTGCGGATTTGGTCCGCAAGGATGACGCCATACACAGCATTACCTTCAGGAATTGGGACTTCGAAGGGGTATCCCTTTTCCTGACTGGTAAGCGGACAGACAACCACAAGATGGCTCTTGCGGTTGTAGTTCGCGGGAGACAGAACCAAGACGGGGCGACGCCCCGACTGCTCTCGCCCGGCTTGAGGGTCGAGACTTAACCGCACGATATCCCCGCGGTCGGGCACGTAGGACGGGGTTGCCTGACTCATGTCGCTTCTGCTCCAACAGATGGACCGAAATCGACCTCGGCGTGCCGATTTTCGTCCGTGATGGAATTCACCAACGAGGCGATGGATGGACGCTTCCGGGGTTCCCGGGTGATACTGATCGTCACCGAATCTTCTGAGAGACGTTCAATTCTCACCATCTTCCCGGCAAAACCCTCGGGCAATACGACACGAGAACGCTCGTCCACTTTCCGAGTGGCCACCGTCATAACGAACACCTATTTCAGTTGCGCCGCTTCCGAGTTTCAATTCGGCCGCGGCTGTAATGCCGTGGAAACATTCCCGGTTCACGGGAATCTCCCACTCGGGTCACTGGTAGTCCCAAAGTTAAAGGCAATCGGAGGGCCGACTGCAATGGCGATGATAACCGATCGCGGCTGCCCCACCAACCCCATTTCCCACAATTCCCACGGTGGGAATTCCCATTACAAATTAATATGACGCAATTTTGATTGTTTTGCTTGCCTAGAACTCTGGGCTTCTTCCCACTCTTTTCGGTTGATGTTGAGGGCAGAGAAAGTGCGACACAATGATAAAGCTCAAATGTCTTTTCCCCAGCGCAAATGCAGCCACTCTCCACCAATGGCGGGATTCATGGAGACTACTTCCGCCAGTCCAGTTCTTTCGCTTACGGTTTACGCACGCTGGCGGCGTAGACTGCGGCTCGCATTCGGCGTGGGGCCGATGCTGGCGGTTCATTTCGCCCTTCTTGCGATTCCATTCGTTGAGTTCACCGTCTGGTCGGCCGTCGCCATGCTGGCGGTTAGCCGGATTATTGGTCTGGGCATCACGGCGGGCTTCCACCGCAGCCTGGCCCATCATTCCTTCAAGACTTCGCGCGTCGTGCGATTCCTGCTGGTAGCGCTTGGCTGTGCGGCTCTGCAGAAGGGACCGCTCTGGTGGGTGGCCCAGCACCGTCTCCACCACAAACATTCCGACACGGCAGACGATCCGCACTCGCCAGTGGTCGAGAACTTCCTGCATGCCCATCTCGGCTGGTTGTTCACCAGCAACCCGGCCATTCCCGACGGTGGAATCGTTCGTGATCTGGCGAAATATCCGGAACTGGTGTGGTTGGATCGCTTGTGGATTGTGCCCGGTTTGCTCGTTGCAAGCGGATGCTATGCCTGCCTGGGCTGGAACGGATTGATATATGGTTACTGCCTGACGGCCGTGCTTGTACTGCACGTCACGTTCGCCATCAACTCTGTTGGTCATCTTTTTGGCCGCCGGCGATTCGAAACCGCCGATGGAAGCCGCAACAACGCCCTGCTTGGCATTCTGGCACTCGGGGAAGGCTGGCACAACAACCACCACCGCGACCCGCGCTCAGCGCGGCACGGGTTTGCGTGGTACGAATACGACGAAACATACGTGTTGATTTGTATTCTGAAGTGGTGCAGGCTGGTTTGGGACGTGAAACTTCCTCATCTCGCCAGCCTTCGATCAAGCCAGCCACTGAGTCGTTCCCCAAGGTAACGCCGTGTATCCTTTCATCGCCTATCGACGAATCGGGTTCACACTTATTGAACTGTTAGTGGTGATTGCGATCATCGCCATTCTCATCGGTCTGCTTCTTCCGGCTGTCCAGAAAGTGCGTGAGGCGGCCGCACGCATGAAGTGCCAGAACAACCTCAAGCAGATTGGGTTGGCGATGCACAACTTTCACAACGCCAACAACGCATTCCCACCGGCTTTCTCCAAAAACCCGCCGCAAAAACAGAACAACTGGGCCTGGGGAACCTGGCTGCTTCCCTATCTCGAACAGAACGGCCTCTATGCAGCGATGAATCCGCCTGGGCAGGCCCCACCGATAACACCGGACGCAAATACCACTCTTGCTCTGACGGTTTTCACTTGCCCCACGGACCCAAGCCCCGCGTTGAATAACTTCCGCGGGAGCGGCAGCGGGTTTGCCAAGAGCAATTACGCCGCCAGCGAACAGATTTGCGATGGCGGGTCGCAAATCTCGATCCTGACAATCACTGACGGGACGAGTAACACGATCATGATTGGTGAGCGGGATGGAACCAACCAGATTGCCGGCCTCTGGCCGGTTCGGGAAACGAAGAGCGGAAGTGTGGGAGTCATCTCGGTCCTGGGCCGACCGAATTGGCCGATCAACACCCCGTATGCCGGGGGACTCACCTGCTGTGCTTCGGATGCGGCTTGTACTCGCTATGCCTGGTCAAGCCTGCATACGGGCGGCGCGAACTTCGTCTTCTGCGACGGCTCCGTACACTTCCTCCGGGACAGTATTCCGACGGACACCACCCAGGAGAACTGCAACAAGCCCGTCCCGTCCAATGTTCCCCTTTTCAACCTGTACTTCAAGGACGACGGCTTCCTGGTGGACGGGACGCAGTTCTGATACATGAACCCGGTGGAAGTGTCACGTTGCTGAACAAGCCGCGTCGCTGGAGTAGATGAGAACACGGCAGGCCGTGTTCTCATCTCTCGCAAGGGAGCGGGCAGCGATTCCGGCTCCCTTGCGGTCGCGGCTCGTTCAATGCGACAGTCTCATCGGGTTCCTGTATGAGATGGAGGGCCTTCCTGTTCGTAAATGCCTTTCACTCCCAATAGTCTTCCCACTTCGCCCCAAAACTCTGCTTCAGGCGTTCGAGATACGCATACGTTTTCACCTTCACCATCCACACATCCTCGCCGCCCGCGCCACCCTTGCACACAACGCCCTCGGCCACGCCATACTTCCCATCGCGGACGGCTTCGAGAAAAGTTCCAGTGAGCTTGCCCGTGTAGACGACTCGCGGAGTCGGCAGATGACCAAAGTCGGCCACGAACTGGTGCGAACTCACAAAACCGTAGCCTTCGACCCACACGTCGAACAGCACAGTTCGTTTGGGGTCATCGGCTTGATGCACACCCGCGAACGACTTCGCACCAACGAACTCGGTGAATGCCCTAATCGTACTCCGTGCTGCATAGTTCGGGTGCGCGTGCAAAATGGCTTCTAGCGGTTCGGCCACTGAAGCGAGAAACACCGCCGGGGCGTCTTCCAGTCCGGGGTGTGCGCGCGCAAATTCCGCTATGCCCGCCGGGCTGAGATTGAATTCGTCACGCCGAGTGCCGAACGCATGCCAACCGAAGTCGCGTTCCCAGCACCAGTGCAGATTGGTGCCGTCGAGCTTATCGAAGGCAATACAACGGCCACTCGGTGCATTTTTGCTACCGGGAATTTTCGGGTAGTGAAGCATGGTGTCTGAAAGACACCGACACGAAGAGCGGGTTCGACCCCACATTTCAACGGAACATCCGGATTGCGGGGTGGCAATCGGCTTCTCTCGTGGGTACTCTTCCAGCAGATGTGTACCTCGACTCGCCTCGCTTTCTACTTGCGGGATCGGACATGCTCCGCCACACACTCTCCCTCTTCGCGCTGCTCACTCTTGCGCTGATACCCGCCACTGCTGCGGAAAAGCCGAACATCATCCTGATCTTCAGCGACGACCACGCGTATCAGGCCATCAGTGCCTATGGCGATCCACGCAAACTGATCGATACGCCGAACATGGACCGACTCGCGAAAGAAGGTGTGCGATTTGACCGTGCAATGGTTCCAAACTCGATCTGCGGACCAAGCCGGGCCAGCATCCTCACCGGCAAGTATTCGCACCTCAACGGCTTCTACAACAACACCAACAGCCGGTTCGATGGCTCACAACTTACCTTCCCCAAGCTCCTCCAGAAAGCCGGTTATCAGACCGCAATAATCGGTAAGTGGCACCTCATTTCCGACCCCACCGGTTTCGATTACTGGCACATTCTGCCCGGCCAGGGGCGCTACTACAACCCGCCGATGATCGAGATGGGAAAGCGCGTACAGCACCAGGGGTACGCCACCGACATCATCTCTGACCTGAGCATCGACTGGCTGAAGAAACGCGACAAGAGCAAGCCGTTCCTGCTGATGTCGCAACACAAAGCGCCACACCGCGAGTGGTCGCCACCACTGCGGCACCTGGGGTGGGACAAGGATCGCAAGTATCCCGAACCGGCCACTCTGTTCGACGACTACGCCAATCGCGGCGTCGCGGTGCGCGATCAGGACATGACCATCGCCAAGACATTCACACCGCTCGATGCCAAGCTCACTCCGCCCCCCGGAATCACCCCAGAGGAACTCAAAGAGTGGAACGCATATTACGAACCGCGCAACAAGGCCTTCCAGCAAGCAAAGTTGACCGGCAAGGATCTCGTTCGCTGGCGCTATAACCGCTACATGCACGACTACCTCGGCTGTGTAAAGGCCGTGGATGAAGCCGTGGGCAAGTTGCTGAAGTACCTCGATGACGAAGACCTGGCGAAGAACACGCTCGTGATTTACTGCGCCGATCAGGGCTTCTACCTTGGCGAGCACGGCTGGTTCGACAAGCGGTGGATTTTTGAAGAATCGCTGCGGACGCCGATGCTTGTCCGCTGGCCGGGCGTGGCCAAGTCGGGTCTGGTGAACAAGAACCTCGTCAGCACGCTGGACATCCCGGAAACATTCCTCGAAGCGGCTGGTGCGCCGGTGCCTGCGGAGATGCAAGGCCGGAGTTTGGTGCCGGTGCTGAAAGGGGAGACGCCAAAAGACTGGCGGAAGAGCTTCTACTACGAATATTACGAGTACCCCATGCCGCACCACGTCATGCCGCATTACGGCGTAGTAACCGAGCGCTACAAACTCGCTCGCTTCTATGTTCCGAAAGCCGACAAAAGCGCCGACCCGGATTACTTTGAACTCTACGATCGCGAACGCGATCCGGACGAACTGAAGAGCTTCTACGGCGACCCAACCTACGCCGACACGGTAAAGGAACTGAAGACCGAACTGGACAAGTTACGAAAAGACCTGAAAGTGCCCGCAGAGACCCCGAAGGAAGCGTTCGGGAATCTCTTCATGCCGCCGAAGAAGAAAAAGAACTGAAGGCGAACCCCGCCCGCAAGGCGGTGGGTACCCACCGCCCTCGCGGGCGGGGTTCGCCCCTGCCGCCTACCGCAGCAACTCCGTGACCACCTTCCCATCCTGGCCGTTCAGCAGCGACAATTCGGTTCCGGAGCGTTTGTAGCGCAGTTGTTTCGCTTCGAGGCCAAAGAGGTGCAGAATCGTGGCGTGGAAGTCGTGCTGTGATACCTTCTTCTCTATCGCGTGGTGGCCAAACTCATCGGTTGCGCCGTAGGTCATTCCCGGCTTGAAGCCGCCGCCTGCAAACCACCATGTAAATCCATACGTATTGTGGTCGCGGCCGACCTTGGCCGTTCCGGCGTCGTTCTGAATCACCGGCAGGCGTCCCATCTCGCCGCCCCAGGCCACCAGCGTGCTATCGAGGAGGCCGCGCTGTTTGAGATCCGCGACCAGTGCGGCACAGGGTTTGTCTGTCTTGAGACAGACCTGCGGCAGGGTCGTGCGAATCGAACCGTGGTTGTCCCACTGCTGGTTGCTGGTGAATACCTGCACGAAGCGGACCCCGCGTTCGACTAATCGCCGGGCGATGAGACAGCGCGTGCCGTAATCGGCTGTTGCGGGGTTGTCGAGGCCGTACATTGCCTTCGTCTTGTTCGATTCCTTCGACAAATCGAGTGCTTCCTTCGCAGCCGTCTGCATTTTGGCGGCAAGCTCGTATGTGGCGATGCGGGCGTCGAGATCGAGTTCGCCGGGATGAGTTGCGGAGTAGCCGCGATTCAGTTCGTCGAGGTACTTCAGCAACTCGGCCTGAGGGTCGCCTTTCAAGTGCGGTGGAGGATCGAGGTTCGGGATGCGCGGTTCGCGCGACCGAACCGACGTGCCCTGAAACACCGATGGCAGCCAGCCGTTCGACCAGTGTTCCGTGCCACTAACCGGCAAGCTGATCGGGTCTGGCAGCGCGACAAATGCGGGCAATTCCTGCGACTCACAGCCGAGGCCATAACAGAGCCAGCTTCCCAGCACCGGGTGACCGGAAACGATACGTCCCGTGTTGAGAGCGTGAATCGACTGAACATGGTTGTTCACATCGGTGTGCATCGACCGCACCACACACACATCATCAATGATGCGGGCGAGATGCGGAAGCAGTTCGGACACCTCGGTACCGCTTTGTCCGTACTTGCGGAACTTCCACGGACTACCGAGCACCTTGGAACTGGCTTCTGCGGCGTTGTCGTACTTGATGTTGCCGGGGAACGGCTTGCCATCGAGTTCGGTAAGCTTCGGTTTGGGATCGAGAAGATCAACATGGCTCGGCCCGCCCTGCATGAAAAGCGAGATCATCGCTTTCGCCTTCGGCGGGTGGTGCGGCGCCTTCGGCTTCAGGTCGAAGTGCCTCGGATCCAGGTCTGGCTTGACCGGTTCGGCAAGCAACTGCTCCTGATGCAGCAGATACGCCAGCGCGACCGAGCCGACCCCGAAGGTGCTGGAGTGCAAGAATCGACGGCGAGAAAGAGAGTGCATGGGTGATGGCGGGGTTGGCATTTTGGGTGTGCTTCAATCCACATACAGAAACCGATTGTTGCTCACAAGCGCCTGGCAGAATGCCGCCAGCGCCCGTTGTTCGGGCGTTGGCGTGGGAGGTACCTTCGCTCCGGCTTTTGGTTTGGGCAAAACCGGGGCGGGCTGCTTCTGGAACGTTTCGGTCGAAATTCGGAGGAAGGCCAGCGCAGCGGCCAGTTCTTTTTCGGTCGGTTCGCATAAGTACGCCAGTTTCCACGCCAACTTCACTTGGTCTGTCAATTCCACGCCGGCTTCGCATTCAACCCGTTTGGCAAACGCGGTCGCCTGCGCGATGGCGAAGTCGCCATTCAGAAGCATGAGAGCTTGTGGCGTATTGGTGGAGCTATTTCGCATCTCGCAATTCGGCTCAGCAGTGGCCCAGTCGAAGGCACCGAGCACCGCCAGCGGTTTCGATCTTCGCATCTGGATGTACACGCTCCGGCGAAACTCTTCGCCCGGCGGCACCGACTCATCGCCAAGCTTGTACTGCGCGCCGTCGCGATTCGCCTTGCCGATCACAATCATCCCGGCGTCGTCTTCCATGACTGGTACCGGCGGGCCAAATTGCTTCAAGTTCAGCTTGCCGCTCACGGCCAGCATGGCATCGCGAATCGCTTCTGCTTCAAGCCGACGGAGCGGAAAGCGGCCGAGCAAGCGGTTGTCGGGGTCAATCGTGTCTTTCGCCGCATCGCGTGTGGAAGATTGCCGATATGCGGAGGACAGGAGAATGAGCTTGTGGAGTTTCTTCATGCTCCAGCCTCGCGCGACAAACTCGCTCGCGAGCCAATCGAGCAGTTCCGGATGTGTCGGCTTCTCGCCGAGTCTGCCGAAATCGCCCGGCGTCCCGACCAGCCCTCGGCCGAAGTGCTGCATCCAGACACGATTCACTAATACGCGTGCCGTGAGCGGGTGCCGCGGATCGGTGAGCCAGTTGGCGAGCGCCAGTCGCCTGCCGGTTGTGCCTGCGGGAAGAGGTTTCGCGGGCACACTCAGCGGAAGTGCCGTATCGAGAACGCTGAATCCACCCGGCGGGACCACATCCTTGGGCTGATCCGGATCGCCGCGGTGCTGAAGACGCGTAACGGGCACTTTGCCGGGCACTTCGGTGAGGGCACGAACAAATTCCTCCACGGGCTTCTTCTTTCGCACTTCCGTTGCTTCAGCCAACATCTTCGTCAACACCGTAGCCGCGTTGGCGTCATAGAGGTAGAGCGACCCCGCCGACACATTCAAACTGGGGTGCTCCTGCATCAGTTTCTTTTGCGCGGGAGTACGTTTGGCTTCGGGGGTGTCGCGGGCCAACCGAGCCTCGGCTTGCATCTCCTTCGGTAACTTCGCCAGTTCTTTCTCGAACGTCGCAGCGATGAACTCGTCTTGCTTCTTCACACGTTTCTTGTCGATCTCCGCAGCTTCGGCCTCCACCTCCGCAGCCTTCTTCTTGTCGGCGGCGGTGTAGAGCGAAATCTGCCGCGCTGCCGGAGGAAGCCAGTGGGTGGGATCGTAGCTTGGCTCGAAGATGGCACGCAGGCGGTAGAAATCGGTCTGTGGAATGGGGTCGTAACGGTGATTGTGGCACTGCGCGCACCCAACCGTCATCCCGAGGAAGGCACTGGCAGTGATCTTCACGGTTTCGGTAAGTACCTGATTGCGTGTAAGTTTCTGATCCGCGTCGGGTGCACCGGTCCCATCAGGAGCCATACGGAGGAAACCGGTGGCGATCAGGGCGTCCAAATCGGCGGGAGGAAGTTCTGCGTAAGGAGGCTTCACCAACTCATCGCCGGCAAGTTGTTCCTTGATGAAGCGATCAAAGGGTTTGTCGGCGTTGAAGGAGCGGATGACGTAATCGCGATACTTCCACGCGTTTTTGCGTTCGGGATCCTCAGGCGAAACACCTTCGGAATCCGCATACCCCGCCACATCGAGCCAGTGTCGGCCCCATCGCTCGCCATATTGCGGACTGGCGAGCAGCCGATCCACTACTTTCTCGTAGGCTGCTGGCGAACCATCCTTGAGGAACGCCTCGACTTCTTCTAACGTAGGCGGCAGACCGATGAGATCGAAGTAGACGCGACGGATGAGCGTGAGTCTGTCTGCGGGCGGGGAAAAGCTTAGGCCCTTCTCAGCGAGTTTTGCATAGAGGAAGGCGTCAATTTCGTTTGTGATCTGCGACTTCGGATTTGCAATGGCTGGCACAGCACTGCGCCGAATCGGTTGAAAGGCCCACCAGCGGCGATCGAGTTCCGTGATGGTAAACCCGGTTGCGAGCGTCTCCGGTTCGGGCGATTCGACCTTCGCACCGGCCGCGATCCACTTGCGCAAAACATCGATCTCGGCGGCAGTGAGTTTCTTCTTCCCCGGAGGCATTTCACCGCTTTTCACGCGTTCGATGAGTAAGCTCTTATCCGCGTTCCCCTCCACAATGGCCGGGCCAGATTCACCGCCCTTCAGCACAAATCGTTTCAGGCGAAGGTCGAGGCCACCCTTCGGCTTCGGCGCTTCGCCGTGGCACTCTGTGCAATACGCCTGGAAGAGTGGACGGACATCCGTGTTGAAGCCGAGTTTCGCTGGCTCCGTGGCAAATGCGGGAGTGCCGAACAGGAGCGCAATGAAGGCGAACAGTATGCGGTAATGAAGCATGTGGGAATGGCGAAGGGCGTGGTGGTGGGGTCAACAATGAACGCCGGCAAGTATGTCCTATTGTGCGCGGAGGATCCGCGAATCGCAAGCACGAGTTTCGGCAAAGGCGTGGATTGTGCGAACCCAAGGCAGCACGATTTCCTCAGTCGTCTGCACTCGTCTCATCAACGCCCCTGGAGTCCCCTCCCTATCGCACAGTGCGATAAACGGTGTTGCAGCTTATCGCTTGGTGTGATTGAGCAAAGGTCGGGCGCGGTCTACATTCGTCAAGTGCTAACCCATCCAGAGTACGATGAAAACAAGTGGCCCGATGAATGTGGTTGTCACAAACCACGGAAGGAGAAACAGAAGGGACCACGACCGGTGAAGCAACCGAGAACGAAGCGAAGGAAGTGAGAATCACCCGAACCCAAGACAGACGAGCGAGACGATGACAGCACTGAAGCACAAGGGGGTCCGCCCGGCCTCCCCCGGATATCGAAAGCTGATTGCATGGTTTCCGCTTCGACCCATCCGCTCAGAAGATGAGTTGAAGGCTGCACTCGCCGTAATCAAGGAACTGATGACAGCGGATCTGGACGACGATGAAGCGGACTACTTCGATACGCTTGGCGAATTCGTGGAGCGCTACGAGAAGGAGCGTTACCCCATCCCGGACGCCAGCGAAGGCGCTGTCCTCCGTCTGCTGATGGAGGGACAGCAATTAACACAGCAGCAACTCGCGAAGGGGGCGGGTATCCCGCAATCAATTATCTCTGCCGTGTTGAACGGCGTCCGGCGCCTGACGCGGGGCCAGATTGAGAAACTGTCTGTGTACTTCACGGTTGACCCCGCCGTGTTTTTTCCTCGCGTCGAATCGCCCAAATCCTGACGCTCAGAACCGGCAGTCCGACAGTTCCACTTTCGGGCCGCTGCTTTCCCTTCTCGGCAACTGCTGCAATGGGACAAGCGAATCATAACACGATGAGAAGTCATGCCAGACAAACAAGAAGGCGAACAGGTCGCATCGACGTAACTTTTTCCGAGATTCTCTGCTTTCACTCTTGAAAAGCAGCGAGGAAACTAAGTGTCTAATCAGCCATTGCATGTGAAATCGCAAACGACAAACTCCACATCACTTTCCCCTTGTCACGACCCACACCTCGCCTGTCCGGAATGCTTCCGCGATCACGCCGGTCGCGTGGCTGCGAATAGTTACCGCGCCGGCGGTGGGCGTATCCCACACCGTTGCACCCACGGCGCCGTAGCTGGCGTGCAGATGATCGGTCGGTGAGCCGATCCGTTGACTTGACACCACCAACTTCGCCCGCGCCCACGACGCCATCACCCCCGGTTCCGCTTTCGCGGAAATTCCTCTGGGTGCATTCGCGTTCTTCGCGCCGTGGTGCGGCGCAAGCATCACATCCACAGGGGCAATCGGCCGCCCAGTCGTGAGCCGCTGCCCCTCCCCCTCCAGATCGCCCGTTAGCAACACCGTGTGCCCCTCATGACGCATCAGCAACACCAGACTACGGGTGTTCTCGTTTCCGGCTGGACCAGTGGCGGGTGGGTGAAGCACATCGAAGCTCACATTCCCGGCCGAAAAGCGATCGCCAGCGGTGACGATGCGACAGGGAATACTCTGCTTCTCCAAAACAGCGAGTGCCGTCTCCACACCAGGACTTTGCTTGTCGGAGAAAGTTGGCGTTATGGTGACTTGACCCACCGGAAATCGACGGAGGAGTTCCGGCAAGCCGTTGAAGTGATCGAGATCGGCGTGCGAAAGGAAGATTTCGTCGATACGACTGATGCCTCGACTCCACAGGTACGGCGCGACCACTCGGCGCACTGCATCGGGACCGGTCGTGGTCCCCGTATCGTAGAGCAGCACGCGGCCGTCTGGTGTTTCAATCACCACACAGCAACCATGCCCAATCGCGAGGAAAGTGATTCTGGCCTCATCCGTACTTCGCGGAGGCAAACCCAGCGCAAGGCCGAAACTGGTCCACACGACAATCGCAATGAGACAGTTCTTCGCCGACTTTCCTTCCGCAAACACTAGACCTGCGACCAGAAGATAGAAGCCAATGAGCCACCACATCGACGGTGCGGGCGCGTAGACGTGGCCCAACGGCGTGCGGTCGCCGAGATGAACTAGCCATTCACACGCCATCAGACTCCACTCCGTGACACGAGCGAACGGCCACGCGACGACCGTTCCCAGCGGCGACGCGATCAAGAGCAGAAATCCACTGACCAGGGCAATCGAGGTGAGCACAATCAGCGGCGGACCAAGCAAGATCGCGATAGGCGATGCCACATTTTGCCACGCCAGCACCAGCGGTGCGTTCACGACAGAGATAATCGCGCTGATCGCGAATAACTGCCAGAGGGAGCGCAGCAGCGCCCGCAGTATCTTCTCCGGGATGGGGCGCGTTTCTTCGATAAGTTGTTCAACCGGAGTGAGTTCACGCGGCTTTAACCAACGCAAGCCGCCCCAGATTAACACAATGATTTTGGCAGAAGGGTAAGACAGGTGGCAACCACCGGCAGATGCCCTGTTTTCAAGCAATTCTGAATCGCCACTCGCTTTGCCGAGGCCAGAGATGGCCGAAGACGATGAACGCGGGTTATCGCGGTTGGATGCGTCGCCAGTCATGGTGAATGACCACACTGCTTATCCACGATCCGCTCAACGACCTGCCCGAGAAACACGTCGGTCAACTCGTCGCAGTTGCCCTTGGCGTGGCGGACGATCTTCGGGATGACGCCGGTCAGCCACGACCTGCGATCCGTTCTGGAGACCAATGTGACGAATAAACCGGCGGCCGGATGTCCGCCGCGGAATCTCATCCCCTTGACGTGGATTGCTCGGAAGTGGTGGGGGTGGTATACCCGAGAGGTAATCCTGCCCCAAACCGTGGTTAGCCGCTTCGTACCCTGCTGGGTGGGACGGGACGCCTTTCACTTTGAGGGGCAAGACTCTGTGGCTCGATCCGGGCAGCCCTAGACACCCGGGCGATTTGTGGAGGCCTCCGGCATGAGCCTGCTTCGCGAACTCGACCAGATCCACAACAAGATGCATGCCCTCGTCGGTAGGACCGGCGAGAGCGCCGCCCGCGTTGTCATCCCCATCGCACTCGCGATCCTCAACCAGTACCAGAAGCACATCGAATCTGCCGGCAACCCGACCGAGGCCGCTAGGCAAGCGGTCAAGGCCATCCGGGACGGCGGCAAGGGTGCCCTCGACGGCATCCTCACCGAATTCAAGTCGGAATACGGGACAATGAGCGACACGCTCACCGCCACACTCAACAGCGTGTTCAAGGAGGTTCTCGGCGACGCCCTGCCGCCCGCGCGGCTCAACGGCCTCCTTGACTACATCGCCGACCGGGACGCCCTGCTCGAATGCTTCACGAACGAAGACTTCCTAGGGACACTGTTCGAGCAGTTGGTGAGCGACGCTTTCCGCGGCGACGACGGGAAATTCTTCACCCCGAAAAACATCATCCTAATTGTGCGGGAGATGATGCTGGTCTTCCTGCGGAAGCAGCTGACTGACGGGGACCAACGGCCGCTGACGGTGTGTGACCCGTGCTGCGGCTCCGGTCGCTTCCTGATCTACTGGGCGGAACGGGTACTCGAACGGATCGAGTCTGAGATCAAGCGGGGGAGTCAGAGCCAGCGCAACGTCACCGCCCGCCGGAAAATGCGGGAATGGGCGGAGCGACATCTTTTCGGGATCGACATCGACCGCAATATCAGTAGCTACGCCTGCCTGAACATGCTATTGCACGGCGACGGAGCGACCAACATCGCCACTGCCGACTCCCTGAACCACTACGGGGTGTTCGCCCACTGGCCGCAGTTGATCAAGTTCGCGGAGGAGTTCGCCGAGAAGTGGGACAACCTGAAGGCCAAGTATGCCGCGAGTTCTACCTTCGAGGAAGCGTTCAAGTTCATCGATAAGCAGAAAGCAGCCATCAAGCAGCTAGCGAAAGGAAAGGACGAAGAGGTCGATCTGGCCGAGGCGAAGTGGGGAAACCTGCTCCAGGTCATCGCCACGCTCCTCAAGGTCGAAGAGCGGTCCGCGACGGGGTGGGCATCGATCAAGACCATCCAACAGACGCTCGACTTCCGCTCCATCCACGAGCTGATGAAGTACGAGTGGGGAGCGCGAGTGCCGAGCATCCGAAAAGGATTCGACCTCCTGCTTACCAATCCTCCATTCGGTCGCGGCGGCAAGAACCTTCAGGTGAACGCGGAGAATGTGAACGAGCGGTTCATCCTCTCCCAATACCGCCTGGCTACCGAACTCTGGCTACCAGACGCCACGGCACCTCAGCTCGAAGGGATCATCAGGAACAGGCAACTCCAGATCGAAACAAAGGTGCGCACCCCGAAGGAGAGCGGGCGTGGTTTTAACGTCAAACCCCGACCCCGGCAGGAGATCATCGACGACATCCGCGCGGCGTGCGACGGACAAGAGTGGTACACGATTGAGGACGTCCTGGGCGGGCAGGGTCAAGGGTATGCGTCCAAGATCACCCTCACGGACTCCGAACTCAGCACCAAGCACACGATCTACTTCGATACCGCTGGCCTACCTATCCTGTTCCGGTCCGTTATGCCCAAGCAGATCCTGTTCGTCGAGCAGTTCCTGAGGATGGTCAGTACCGGCGGCAAGGTGTTCACCGTATTGGACACCGGAGTGCTCTCGAACATCGATGACGAGTACGTCCGGCGATACATCTTTCGTGAGGCGATCCTACGTGCTGTCGTAGAGTTTCCACACGGGGCATTCAAAGCTGCCAAGGCGGACGTCAAGAGCGCGGTTGTTCTCATGGAACGGCGGAGCAAGCCCGAGTTGGACTATAAGGTCTTTGCCTCTCTGCCTGCTTACTTGGGGTTTAACAACCGCCGGCAGGAGACGCCACCGATCTATCAGAACGATCTGGGAAAAGTCGTCTGCGACTATGCGGAATTCTTAGGGCAAGAGAGGTTTTGCAAGGGCGATTGTCCATGGCAGGCCGAGCGATTCTGTAAGTTCGGCGATCAGGTTAAAATGACGAGGGCGGTAGAGAAAACCGCTCCGGTCGCGGAAACAGACGACGAAGTTCAAGGGGCAACGGAATGACTGCTGCAGGGATCTCGTTTTCGTTTCGACCAGAGGATTGCGTCGCTTCGGACCGGAGCGACGCTTTCCACTTCCAGCCAAGGTTTAGAGAAATCGCGGCGCGACTGCATGCATGCACCCCGGAATATCGGCAGCGGCTTACCTCGGTCGCAGCGATCTCAGACCAGACCATTGACCCCAGGCGTAAACCAACGGAGGTCTTCACGTATGTTGAAATCGAGGATGTGTCGCCGGTAACAGGCGAAGTTCGGGCTTGGTCTTCCGTTCGGGGGGCGCTCGCGCCTAGCCGCGCGCGTAAAGTGATCCCGCAAGACTCGATTCTGGTATCAACAGTCAGGCCCGTGCGGCGGGCAGTAGCGCTCGCGCCAGCCGAGGTCGTCGGGGGAGTCTGCTCAACGGGCTTCAGCGTGCTTGTGCCGCGTCAGGACATCGTGCAGCCCGAGTTCCTATGGGCCTTTCTGCGGTGCAAGTATGGAGCTGCCCAACTGGAGCAACTGGGGAGGGGTGCCAGCTATCCAGCCGTCTTAGAGAGCGAGTTGGGCGAGATCACCGTCATCGTTCCACGAAAGCAGTTGCGGAATGCGGTTGTGGCGAAAGTTCAGAAGGCAAGGGAGAGCCGAAGGAAAGCGCGGGCCGAGAGGGACAAGGCACTCGCGGTCTTTGACGACAAACTCCCTCTCGACTTCGGGAACATCAGGGTAATCTCCTCCTCCATGACGGCAAAGGAGTGTGCGGTGGAGGCTAGGGTTGATGCTGGTTTTTTTGCCCCTCACTACGTTGAATTAGCCGCTACGCTCAGAACAACATTCTCCGGTGTAAAAAGGCTTGATGCCTTGGTTAAGGAGCCGATTCATCGCGGCAAGCAGCCGGTTTATCAGGATGGCGTCGGAACTGTTCCCGTCGTCAAGACGGTAGATGTTCAAAACGAACGCATCGAATGGCTGAGGACAAGGAAAGTCAGTGAGGAGTTCTTTCAGGAGAACCCACAAGGGCAGCTACATAAGGGTGACCTGGTGATCACCTCGACCGGGATTGGATCGTGGGGGAAAGCGGCGCTATGTGATGTTGAGAAGGCGTTTGCAGCCGTCGATCTCGTTGTCGTGCATGTTGATCAAGTCGTTCTCGACCCTCTGGTGCTGTTAGCGCTTGTTTGGTCGAAGTCTGGAAAGGTGCAATTCCACCAACGGGCGCGTGGCTCGACGCGAATGACGCATTTGTATGAGCGAGACATCGCGACGCTCCTCGTGCCATCCCTGTCCCCTTCACAGAGGGACAAAGTGATCGCCGCGATGGCCCTTTACTTCAAGGCTCTACAAGAAGCGGATCACTATGGCGACCAAGCCATCGCCGCTGTGGAGGCATTTATCGAGGGGGGTGGTCGGTGACTAGGCAAGAAGCGGTAACACAGGCCGACACGACGACTGATCCCCTCGTCCTGCAAGAGATCTACCAGCAATTCAAGAGCGATGGCCAGGTGGCGAGCGCCGTCGTCTTCAACAAGTTCTGCCCGGACGAGATCAAAAAGAACTACGTCCATTACGCGATCGCCGAGAAGTTCCCCAACTACCAGCAACTCGTCGGCGACACCTGGTTTCGGGACGCGCTCAACGCACTTAAGAAGAGCTTGGAGGCATGGCAGCCGATCCAGAAGCTGTCCGAACTGCCTAAGTGGGACACGGACGACAAGGACGCTGCGGCTATCGCCGAGGTGCTTGAGAAGCACAAGCGAGAGGTAATCTTGTACGGCCCGCCGGGCACGAGCAAAACCCGCCTGGCCCGCATGGTCGCGGCCCGCATGGCGGAGAATGACCACGCGCGAGTGAAGTTTGTCCAGTTCCACCCTTCCTACGGGTACGAGGACTTCATCGAGGGAATCGTGCCCCGCGAGGTGGACGGCCAGGTCACCTTCAAACTTGAAAGCAAGGTCTTCAAGCAGTTCTGCGGCGAGGCGCGCGAGGCGCCGGGGAAGCGGTTCGTGCTGCTCATCGACGAGATCAACCGGGCCGACCTGAGCAAGGTGATGGGCGAGCTGTTCACTTGCCTGGAGTACCGCGGCGAGAGCGTGCGGCTGCTGTACTCGCATGAGCCGTTCCAGATCCCGTCCAACCTGTATATCCTCGGGACGATGAACACCCTGGACCGCTCGACTTTCGACATCGACTACGCGCTCCGCCGCCGGTTCTACTTCTACGAGGTGCCCCCGAGCCAGGAACGGCTGCGGAGCATCCTCAAGGGTAACGAGGTGGACGCCGGGCTACAGGATCTGTGTGTGGCCGCGCTGACTGGGGCCAAGCACCAGGGCTACGACCTAGGCCACGCCTACTTCAAGGACGTCAAGAAGCCCGAGGACGTCCGCACCCTCTGGCTGCACCAACTCAAGCCGCTGCTGGAGCAGTTCTTCTCGACGGAGAAGAGCAAGGTCCCGACCACGGAGAAGTTCTTCCAGGCGGCCTGGTCGTACACGGCCCCCGTGCCGCCGGCGGCGACGTCATGAACACTATCACCCTCAAGGAGTTCGAGCACCGCCTGCTGCCGGGGGTTGACCCGAACCTGTTCGAGCATGCGCGGACTCGGATGGGTGAGTTGGTATACGTCAACTACGTCATGGACGGCGTGGAGATCGGGGCCAAGCACCACGTCGGCTATATCCCTGTCCACCCGGACCTGATGCTCCAGGTCGTCCCGAAGTTCGTCGGGTGCGAGTGGGACTTCTTCTACCTCCTGGAGCGGTCCGGGGCCAGCCCCAAGGTGTTCGCCGACGCGCGGACGACGATGACCCGTGAGCCCGGCCTGGCCGAACGGCCGGCCGAGTTCATTGCCCGAGAACTGGTGCGGCTGCTGGCCGTGGTGCGGCGGGAGGGCATCTACCGAAAGTCGGTCGAGCGCGTCGAGCCGCGGAGCGCCGTGAAGGGCAAGATCCTGGTGACCGACACGATCCGGCTCTTCCACAGCCGGTCACAGCCGCACCGCCTCCAGTGCTTCTACTTCGACGCCACAGTGGACATCCCTGAGAACCGGGCGATCCGCCTGTCCATCGAGCGGCTCATCGAAACCCCTGGCTTGCCGAAGGACATGCGGAAGCAGTTGCGGGACTACCACCGCCTGTTCCAGTCAATCAACTTGCGGCCCCGAGAGGATGTCTGCGAGCACATCCAACGAGTCCTCCGACGCCGTGAGATTCCCGACAGCCGCGACTACTACCGCGGCCTGTTGAGCCTGTGCCTATTCATCTTGGAGGGCAGCACGGTCGTGTTCCGCGAGGGCGAAGAGGTCACACTCTGCGCCTTTGCCATGAACATGGATGACATCTTCGAGCGCTTCGTCCTGACCTGCGCGAAGTCTGCCCTGCCTGGCCTGGAGGTGTTCAAGGCCGACAAAGCCGCGAACAAGAAGTCGCTCTTCCTCAACTCCGAGGAGCCCCTGATCACTCCGGACGTCGTGATCCGCAGGGCGGGGACCACCAGGTTCGTCATCGACGCAAAATACGTCAACCGGCTGCCGAGCGCCGACGAGTTCTACCAGATTATCGCGTACACGGTCTGCTACGGCTGCCCGATGGGTGCCCTGTTCTTACCAAGCCTCGGCCCGCGGGCACCAATTGAGTATCGGACCGCATCGCAGCGCATTTTCGTCTACTTCGTGGACCTGAACGATCCCGTCCAGGCGGAGGCGGATGTCGCGGCCTGGATCGGTCCGCTCGTTTGAATAGATGGCGAGAGCAATAACACAGTTTTCCGACCCTACCGCGTCCCTCAGCCGTATGACCAGCCTGCCCCGCTTCAACGGCGGCAGTTCAGAAATGCTGATCACGAAGAAGAGTGCGGCACTTCACGCGGAAGCGAGCAGCCAGGTGTCGCTCACGCCAGAGCGGGCGAGGTAGTCGCGGCTGGCTGCAAGCACCTCTCCGATTTTCTGAGTCAGCCCGCCTTTCGTCACCCCGGGCTGGACCATAAATACTTGGTAGTCGAACCCATGCTGCCTGCCATAGTCGAATTCCCGCCGAACAACAGTCATATCACCCCGAACGAAACGAGAACCGGACTCCGTGCGATAGCGGATGTGTCCGAGCAAGTCGTCTTCTCTCTGGACGAGCATGAGGCTTTTGATCGCCTGACCACAGACCTCGTAGACATCTTCCACGCGGTCGCCTGGCTTGGGTCCGCCGGAGCCCTTGCAGTGGTAAAACCCGACAGCGACTTTGCCGTTACGTTGGCTCAAGGCGATGTAGTCGGCGGCTTCTCCGGATCGGTGGTCGTAGATGACGGCTGAAAAAGTGTCCGTGTTGAGACGCTCCCATAGGTAGGTGTGAATACTGCGCCGGCCGCTGGGCGTTCCTGGCTTCTTCTCGAATTCCTTCTCGATGTCAACATTCGCTGCGGTCCAGTCCACCACTTCGATGAATCGTTCGTCCATCGGCTGGTAGTCAGTTTTCGAATAAGACACATGCTCATCGCCACAGACAGTCGAGTAGTCAGCGAAAAGAAACGTCGCCGGGTCGTTGTTTAGGAAGGCGAGCAGCGGGGTTTCCTCCCCTCGCACGACTATGGCGGGCTCTGGAAGTGATAGGTCGATTGGTTCAAAGTGCCGTGCGCTTCCGACCAAGAAGCGGATTGGGTAAGCAAACTGATCAACACAGACGGAAAAAGTGATGCTACTTCCGTTCGTCGCCGCTCGATCAATGGTCAAGTCAGATTCTGTGATGGGGAGGTTGTTGGGTGTGTCCGAGTGTTTCACCCGGTATCGGAAATCTGTGTGGTGATCGTACACCGACGCTGGCCATTGGGCTGAGAGGAGACCCTCGGGGATCTGTGTTAGTTTCTCGCCAACCGGCAGAAAGTCGAGCCCGGTATGTGAGGGAAGTGGTCCCGTTTGGGACAGGCGATCTGCAACCGCCCGGCACCATGCCGAGAGCTTTGGGATCTGGAGGTTTTTGTTACTCCAGATTTTCGAGGCGCTGCTGTATCCAATGGTCACACGGTTCCCGTTTTCCACTCCTTTGCCGAATACATGGCCGCGGTGGTACAGCCGTCCGTCTGATTTAGTGACAGCTTGGTCCGCTCGCCGCCCGGAGATGATGCGATACGATTCCGCGCTACTGTAGGCGACGCGGTTCTTCATGCCGACATTGAAGAACTCGGTATTCGCGATGCCGTGGCGAACGCGGTCGATCTCGAACCGAGGGAGGATCTTGTGCCGTCCGAGCGTGTACTGCCGGGCAATCTCCTCGTAAAGTAAATCGCTTTTCTGCGACGCATTGATGAAGAGCAACTTTGTCTTCCTATCGTAATAGACCACGAACAGGTCGTACTCCGACCGGGTGAACGCATCGAGGTCGCACCACCGAGGCTGCTGGCGTTCGTTCGCGATGATGACCGCCGTGGAAAGCTCCTCACTGGCACGATGGTATACTCGCCGGAAGGGTTCAGGCAGCCGAATTTCGGTCGTGATCTTCACGTCGTCAACAGCTACACGGTACACTTTAACGTGGGCGTAGGGCCAAAGTGAATACAGGGACAAGTCTTGCAACGCGGTTGTGGCAACGATAGGCGGAGCGAACGACTCGATCCCTTCACGCACGTCAGCCTCATGGTCGATTCGCTTCTGCTGGAGATCGACAATGAGTTCCTGCCACACGGCATTTTCATTGTAGAGTCGCTCGACTTCGCCCTTCACTTCGCCAGGAACAGCTAGGAACTTTGCCTCGCTGATGTTCGGAGCATTCGTGCGAGCGAACCGACCGATGAACTGGAGGGTAACGGCCAAAGAGCGGTGCGGCGCGTGGAGGACAGCGATCTTGAGCCACGGAAAATCAAACCCCTCACTCATCATGTCCACGCACACGAGTCCATCGAGTGTGTCCTCCTGCAACCCATCGAGAACTTGCTTGACATGGCGGCGAGAGTGGCGGCCTGTAACCAGTTCGAGCCGCAACTTGGTGTGAATCCGGTAGAAGTCGAGCAGTTCTTTGGCCCGTTTCACCGTAGCAGTGCGAACCAGAATGCGGTGGCGCAACCCCGCGGCCTTGTCGGCTTCGAACTGGAGTTCCGCAGCCTTGGCGAGGGCTAGGTCAGCGGAATCGCCTTGCTTCGGCTCGACGGGGCAAAACCGCACCTTACCAAACACGCCATCTTGGTAAGCCGAGCGAATGGGATATGTGTAGACGGCTCTTGCCTTGATCTCTCGGCTATCGAGCCGGTAGGGTGTGGCTGTGAACAATGCCTGAGCTGCCCGTGGGAAGCATTTCAGGATCGCGGTCCACGTCCTCGCGGGAGAGTGGTGGGCTTCATCGATGAGTAGGATGTCGAACAGGTCTGGCGGAGGATTTGGTATCCCTTCGTAGTCTGGGCTGATTCCGTTCGGGGTAGCGACCACCACATCGTATTCGGCCATCGCTTTCCAATCGTCCTCGGACTTAACCCGTTTTTTCTGTTCCAGAACCTTGGGCAAGGAGACATTGGGAGGCAATACCCCGATGCCCTTTAAGACCGCGAGTGTTTTGAAATGCCCCGCCACTTGATCCCGCACGAGCTTGCTCGGTGTGACCACAAGGGCACGGGTCGCTCGGCGGAGGAACGGGGTCAACATTAGCACGGCGGTCTTACCGGTCCCTGTCGGCATTACTACGAGTGCAGGATCGCGATTGACGGTGAAGTGGGAAGTGACGGCGAAGAGGCCACCGATCTGAGCATTCCGAAGCCCGCTGGTTGCGTTCTCGGCGATCGGAAAGCGAACGTGTGGATAGGTGTCGTGAAAGTAGTGCATACCCTCCAGTAATTGACACGGCTACGTATTCTTTCCTGCCGATGGGTCGTCTTGTGGGCTCCGCAAAAATGCAGAGAGGTAGTATCAGTCTTTTGTTAAGGTGTCAAACGTATAGCAAACCGCGCGCCACCTTTGATCGACGGAATAACCGTCAGAACTGTCCTCTTGCACTCATTCGTTCGGTCTTCTGCTGCTCGAAGACCTCTTTCTCCTGCCATTTTGGCGACCCCTATCTTGATAGCTGACAGCCACCTGCCTCCCAAGGTTCGGGCCAAGCGTTTTTTTCCTTCCGCGACGTGATAGCGACAAGTAGTCGTGGACAACCTCTCCCGACCGTGATATTATAATTCGTCAGAATTTTATGGTGTCGATGAACGAAGTGTACCGAGCAAAGTTGAACAGCGAAGGAAGGCTGTTCGTTCCGGCTGGTTGCCGAACGCAGGCCGGCCTCCGACCGGGGCAGGAAGTGCTGCTGAAGGTCACTCCCGACGGGGTGCTTCTCTACACCCACGACCAGGCCGTCAAGCGGCTCCAGGACTGGTGCGCCGCACACATACCGCCGGACACATCCTTGGTCGATGAACTCATTGCCGAGCGCCGCGCCGAGGCGGCTAAAGAGGCGAATGAGTAAACTCGTCCTTGACTCTTCCGCTGTCCTGGCTGCTTTGCAGAAGGAATCGGGAGGGGATCAGGTCCTGTCCCGTCTTGACGAGGCCGCAATTTCGGCCGTCAACTTCGCCGAGGTCGTTTCCAAACTCGGCCGAACCGGCGGTGACCTCTCGCAGGTGCTTTCCGATCTTCACGACTTGGTGCCGGACATCCGCCCGTTCGACGATGAACAGGCTCTCGCGGCGGGATTGCTCGACTCGAAGACCCGCGATCTCGGTCTCTCGCTCGGCGACCGAGCATGCCTGACCCTGGCCAAGATCCTCGGCGTGCCGGCCGTCACTGCCGATCAGGCTTGGGCGAAGCTCGACATTGGTGTGTCGGTTGTCTTGATTCGCGGAAATCCGTCCTGATTCACTTTCCATTTCCTCCGGACAGCCACTCGGCGTTGCACGCCGATGTCCCTCCGTGCATCTCTCCGGAGTCATTCTAAAGCAAATACAAGGGATTCTGGAGGGTTGTGGGAGCGGTAGCCCCCTCTCCTGACGTTCTTCTCTGTAAAGCCTCTTTGTGGTCGGTGAGACATTCTCCTAACGGATAGGGTTGTTCACAGCGAATGCTCTTCGGGTTTTCAGGAGTACTTTTCCTGGTGGAAGCTCTAATTGTGGTCGAGTGTGACTTATCCACAGGTGTTTGCGTTAAAGTAAGTTAATAAATAAGGATGGTTAAGAAGTTAGCCTCGTCGTATCCTTCTGATTCCCCTCGGAAAACTCGCGATTCGTGCGCCTGATGGCCCGAACTGTTGCGCCTGATAGCCCGAGTATACCTGCGCCTGATACCCCGAGCGGGGTGCGCCTGATACCCCGAGTGACCGAAAGGCTACTGTGGATAACTTCACCGGACACGCCCGCTTTGAATTCCGCTCTCCGTGCGCCTAATAGCCCGAGGCATTTTCGCGACAGTCTTGCCAGATGCTCGCAAATAGGCAGGAATCCTGGGGATTTTGAAGATGCGGGGTCGAACACGCCCCGTTTGGCTGCCTGACTCAAATCTTTTCCGTGGGTGGTTTCAGGCTGCTTGTCCGGCAAGTCATTGATTTTCCGAGACATTCCCGGCTTACGCTTAATAGCCCGAATGAAGACTGCGCCCGGAGTCAGGTCTCTTGCGCTGCGGTGCTGCTCGCTCCGAAGGGCGAGGAGTAAATTCCCGACGCCAAGCGACGGTGTGAAGACCGCGGCCACTCGAACCGGGAGTCTGCTGGCGACAGCGCGGCGCGCGAAATGAAATGGACCACCTCCTCTCCTTCTGCGTTCTTTCGGAGGCTGGCGCTGTATTCGGGGAGGGCGTCGTTCTCGATCACCTTGCGGACGTCGAGGGCGAAATCCGAGAGACGAGCGAGCGATCCGGACTTCTCGTGAAGTTGGCGCATCGTGAATGCCCAGCCGAGATCCTGCCGACCGGCGTGCTTGCGCGCCACGCGGTACAGCCAGCGTTCGATTCCCCCGGTGAGCAGGAAGTAATCTTCGTGGATGGTCAGCACTCCCCCCTTCCCCACGATTCCCTGATAGAGCCACTCGGGCAAGGTCAGGGTCATTCCGAGCGGCTCGCCGGTTTTTTCGTCGGTCAACTCGGTCCAGCCATCGAGCCAGTGGAATGAGGAGAACTTCTTCTTGTTCCCGGCCCGGATATTGGTTCGGACGGCGGTATGGGTCAGGCGGTCGAGGGCAGCGCGGAGCCGGGCGTAGTCCTTTCCCGAAGAGCCGCGCCGAACGGCTTTCAGGAAGTTGTGCGGGTAAAACTTAATGGTGCGGTTCGGCTCGCGTCCCCGGTCTACCGCTTCGGTAAGCTGGGTACTGGCCCAGATCAGAATGTCGGCGTCCCAGATGGTGGCCATGCCGAATTTCGGATTGGCGGTGACTTCAACCCAGACATCGCCGACTTGGTACTCGATGGGGGCGAGCCGCGGTTTTTTGGCGAGCGAGAAGAACGGCCTTTCCATCGTGTCCTTCTGATCCCGAATCGGGATGTCCGCAAATGCGGCGACGAACAAGTCGGGCTGGGAGTCCCCTTTGGGCGGGATGCGCTTGGTCATGGGGCAGGACGATAGCACTGTCCTCGTGGACTGTCAAACACGCGTGACGCTCTCCCGCTGCGAGCTAAAGGTGATCGCCTGTGGGGTCAAGATGGTCGTTTTTCAAACACGGCCAGAACATCATGAAGTCCAGGTATGAACGACGATCTGTATACCTTGCGGCTGCTGCTTGCACCATGCGAAAAGCGGACGATGTCGGTGCAGCACTGCTGAAGTCCGAGCTCGAAGGCGAGCCTTTTGGTGTAGTAGACGAGCGGAACGAATCCCGCTTCGTAGTCGGTGTAGTCACCCATCAACACGGCCAGTTTGCCGGCGGGCTTGAGGGTTCCGGCGGCGCTCGCCAGGAGTTGACCATATCGACCCAGAAAGGCATCCAGGGTCGCGGTCTGGGACAGGTCGCGAGGATCGTCGGTGTAGCGCTTTTGGCGCCAATAGGGCGGGTGCAGCCAGGCCAGATCAAATGTCTCCGTGAACGGGGCCGGGGCGCAGGCATCGAACCCCGCATGGAGGTCGCTCGACCAGCACTCGATTCCGAGTTCCTCACAGACGTCACGGCAGGTGCCGCTGCCCGTGAGCGGGTCGTAGACGCTTGTCGGTTGGAAGAACCGCAACAGATCGCGGATCAGGTTGCCCGAGCAGTTGCCGGGGTAGCGGCGATCGCCGTAGGGACCGGGGTCGGAGTTGTGGTAGAGACTGGTCAGTTCCGGCACCGGGCTGGCCGTGAGAGGAGCGGTCGGCAGTTTGGCATAGCCCGGCTGTGGCGCCGTCACCGCACGAGAGGTGAATCTGGCGGCGTAGAACGGGTTGATGGAGGGAGCGGAGTTCATTTCATGCTCCTTTGACGCTGGTGGCGACTGCATCGAGTTCGGCCCCGACGCAGCCGTAGCCGGCCGGGTCCGTGCATTCGACTTCCGGAAGCGCCTCGATCTGCCGTTCGATGCGTTTGAGTGTCGCCCGGAGAGCGGCCTTGCCTCGCGGGTTCGGGAACAGGTTCTCCGCCACCTGGCGGATCGTCTCCAGCATCGGGTCATTGAGCCGGTCCCAGGACCGCTCGCACTCTTGAAGAACCTCCCACGCCTGCTCGTTGGTGAGGTCGGGCCGCTGGTCCCGGACGTGGGCTGCGTCCCAGACCAATGCGATGGCGGAGTGCTCCGCGATCAATTGGCCGATGTCGATCCTCTCCCGGTGGTGCAGGATGGCATGGACGACGGTATCAACGGCCTCCTCGATCTCGCTTGCGAGGTCTTCAAGGCGGACGCCAACGACGTCGGCGAGTTCGCTCTCGATTTCGTAAGTCATGTTTTTCTCCTTTCGTGTTCGAGGCCGTCCCGATGACGGCCTTTCCGGGGGTCTCAAACAAGCCGCCGGACCGGGAGCGCGAGCGCACCCGTCAAGCGAAAGGCCGAAGGCTTCCGCACGCGGAAAGCGGCCTTGGCAGCTTGCGGGGACCGGGCGGGCGGCTTATGACCCCGAACCAGAAAGGCCGGTGGGACGGACGAGCGGAGAAGGAGAGGATGCGGACGGGAGAGATGCAAATCGGTTGCAGAACGCGCCGATCTCGTACAGTTCGTAGGCGAGCCGTTGAACGTAACGGCCTTCTTCGAGCTGACCCTGGGAATGAGCCAAGGAGACGGCAGTGATGAGGCACCAGTGGAATGGTGCGCTTAAGACCGGGTCGGTCATTTCAGGTAGCCGTGGCTCAAGAGCCACGGTTCGAGGGCTTCTTCCAAGATGTCCTGAACAGTGTGCGGGGTCAGTCCGGCGAGTTGCCGCTCCAGGGATGCCCGCTTCAAGGCGGCACCAATGTCGGAGCGCAGGCGAGTCGTAAGAGGGGATCGGCCGAGACTCGGTTCGGGTTGGGGTTCTGGTGGAACGTCCGACGCGGAGGATGGGGTGGGTGCCTGCTCTGTCGGTTGTGGCTTCGGCTTGTCGGTCTTCTTCGGCCGCTCGCTCTTCGCTTGCTTCTCGCCATAGACGAACGCCGCTTCCTTTTCGGGGTCTGCCTTCGGGGGCGTCTTGAGGCCGTCGGCCAAAGAGCGACGTTTGGGCATGCTTACCTCTTCCTCTTGGCGCGGCCCGCTCGCTTCTTCGTGGCGCGCCGGTTCTTCGGTTTGCGATCTGGGAGGAGTTCGCGGAACAGGGAACGAATCTCGTCGCCCGCCTCCCGTCCCCTCGCGCCAAGTCTCCAGACCAGCGCCCCCTGCCCCGGCGCGTCGGCATAGACCTGTCGGAGCGCTACCGCGGTCTTGGCGAGTGGGAGGTCGAGGGCTGCTGCTGCTTCTTTCATGTCCCGAGTGAGTCGATAGTTCTTGCCGACCATGCTGAGCGCGATGATGGCCTTGGGGTGTCCGTCGCGAATGTCCTGCGCCTGACGCAGAACCTCGGTTGCCTGCGCCAGCGCCCTCACCTCCAACATTGAAGCTTTGCAGGGGACGATGGCGAAATCGGCGCGGAGTAAGAGCGCCCGGCTGGTCTCGGCGTTGCTGCCCGGTCCGTCGGCGATCACGAAGTCTGCCTCCTCCCCGAGAGTCGGTAGTTGGTTCAGGATGGCGTCGGAGCTGGTCAGGCGAACGGCTTTCACGTTCGGAGTCGCCTCAACGATCCAATCGGAGGATGACCCCTGCGCGTCGCAGTCGGCGAGTGTGACCGAGTAGCCCTGCTCGCTCAAGTGCCCAGCGAGGTGGACGGCGATAGTAGACTTACCCACCCCGCCCTTGGAGTTCGCGACGACGATTATCATTGATAAGACGAATATCAGAGTTTGCGCAGGTTTGCAAGCATTCCATCCAGCCTGCCATCCGGCTTACATGCTTGCTGACTTGCAGGCCGACAAGAAGGCTTGCTGTCAGGACAGCAAGACAGCCAGTCGTCAGACCGGCCAGACAACATGCCATCCGGCTGGCTTGCCAGATTGCTGTCAGGACAGTCAGCCAGCAGACATGCTTGCAGACGTGCCGGCTGGCAAGCATCCACAGGTCGTCCTTCCAAAATTCCACCGCAGCTTTTGCGCCACGTCCTCAACTGCTGAAATGGACACACCGCAGAAACTGCGGCAGACGGCGGAAACACTGGGTCTTCCAGCGCGTTGCGGAGCGACGACGAGGGTGCTCGGTGGGGCGATGCAGCGTGACTTCGGAGCAACGATCGACGCCTTAGCACCGCTAAGGGAAGATGTCTGTAACTCAACTTAACTGACACTTGATAATGCCCCGCGTAGCATGGGGCATGCTCAGGATCAACCAGCAACGATCGGCCTCCGGCGCCAAGAGCTACTTCGATCAGGAGATGACGAAGGAGGGGTATTACGCCCAAGACGCCATCATCGGCCGGTGGGGCGGCAAGGGGGCCGCCCAGCTCGGCTTGGTCGGAGAGGCCGGTCGAGAGGCATTCGCTGCTCTCTGCGACAACCTACACCCAACTTCCGGCAGGCCGCTCACCCCACGGTCGAAACACGACCGCACCGTCGGCTACGACTTTAACTTCCACGCCCCGAAGTCGCTGTCGCTCTTGTACACGCTCACCAAGGACGAGCGACTCCTGGCCGCGTTCCAGGGAGCGGTGCGGGAGACGATGCAGGAGCTAGAGGCCGATGTCAAGACGCGGGTGCGGCTGGCCGGGCAGAATGCCGAGCGGACCACCGGCAACCTACTCTACGCCGAGTTCGTGCATCTCACGGCGCGGCCGGTGAACGGCATTCCCGATCCGCACCTGCACGCTCACTGCTTCACCTTCAACGCCACCTTCGATGGGGAGGAGAACCGATGGAAAGCGGGACAGTTCCGGGGAGTGGTGCGCGACGCTCCGTACTTTGAGGCGGCGTTCCACGCCCGTCTGAGTCGGGCGGTGGCCGACCTCGGGCTCGCCACCCAGCGAACAAAATTCGGGTGGGAGGTCGCAGGGGTCAGCAAAGAGATTCTGGACAAGTTCTCCCGCCGCACCGCGAAGATCGAAGAACTCGCCCGCGCCAAAGGGATCACCGACTCCAAAGAGAAATCCGAACTCGGTGCGAAGACGAGGGAGAGGAAGGGTGAGCCCCGTTCGCTGGACGCGCTACGCTCGGAATGGAAAAGTCGCCTCACCGAGGACGAGCGGGCAGCCCTCAAGAAGGTTCTGACCGTCCGGCAGCCACGGACCGAACCCCCGATTTCAGCGCGGCAGGCGGTAGATCACGCCATCGGCCACGGGTTCGAGCGGTCCTCCGTGGTCGAGGAGCGCCGGCTCCTGGCAACGGCGCTGAAGCGTGGGTACGGGGCCGTCCGCGTCGAAGATGCCAAACACGACTTTACCGGCCGCAGGGAGGTCATCCGGCGACGTTACGGTGATCGCGACTTCGTCACCACTCGCGAGGTACTGGCCGAGGAAGCGGCTGCCGTGGCATTCGCGCGGGACGGCCGCGGGACGTGCAAACCCTTTGACTCAAATATGGAGCGGTTCGCCCCCAAGGAGCTGAACCGCGACCAAACGGATGCCGTGCGGCACGTCCTGGCATCAACCGACCGGGTGATGCTGATCCGCGGTGCGGCGGGCACTGGCAAGACGACGCTGCTGAAAGCCGCAGCCCAGGAGATTCGGGCGCGGGGTGGGGAGGTTCACGTCTTCGCGCCTACGACCGAGGCCGCCCGGGGCGTGTTGCGGAAGGAAGGATTCCAGGACGCGGAGACGGTCGCCAGACTACTGGCTGACCGAAAGGCGCAGGAGAAGGTTCGGGACCGAGTCATCTGGGTGGATGAAGCAGGACTCGTTGGAACTCGGGATCTCCGCTCACTGTTCCGCGTTGCCAAGGAACAGAATGCCCGCGTGGTCTTGATGGGTGACTCGGGACAACATTCTTCGGTGCCGCGCGGCGACGCGTTCCGGCTGCTGCAAACGCAAGCGGGAATTCAAGTCGCGGAAGTCGGTGACATCAGGCGGCAGCAGGGAGAGTACCGAAAAGCGGTCGAGGCGCTGGCCCGTGGCGACCTGGAGACCGGGTTCTCGCGCCTGGATCGCATGGGGGCGATCCGGGAGGTTGCGGGTTCGGAACGGCACGAGCTGCTCGCCGCCGGCTACTTGGCCGCAATCCGCGAGGGGAAGTCGGCGCTGGTTGTGGCACCCACCCACGCCGAGGGGAGGGAAGTCACCGTCCGCATCCGCGAGGGATTGAAGACCGCGGGGGTTCTCAAGGGGAAGGAGCGAACGTTCTCGCAACTCGTCTCGCACGGACTGACCGAAGCTCAGCGACAAGATCCGATGAGCTACCAGCCCGGCGACGTGGTGCGGTTCCACCAGAACGCGAAGGGCGGATTTGCGAAGGGCGAGGCAGTTGCCGTGGTCGGCCGAGACGAGCGCGGCCGAGTCCTGGTGGGGCGGAAGGGTGGAAAGCCCGTCCCGCTCCCGCTGGACTCCACGCGGCACTTCGACGTGTACGAGCGGCGGGATCTGCAACTTGCCGTGGGCGACCGCATCCGCATCGCGCAAAACGGGACGGCGGCAGACGGGAAGGGGCGACTCATGAACGGCAGCTTACACAGTGTCGCTTCGTTCGACCGTCGCGGAAATGTCGTGCTGGATAACGGTCAGGTCGTCCCAAAGGATTACGGGCACCTGGCGCACGGTTACTGCGCGACCTCCCACGCTTCCCAAGGGAAGACGGTCGATCGGGTCTTCGTGGCGATGGGGCACGAGGGCGTTGCAGCCGCCTCGAAAGAACAGTTCTATGTGTCGGTCAGCCGTGCGCGCGAGTCGGTCCGCGTTTACTGCGAGGACAAACGCGAGCTTCTCGACTCCGTCAATCGCTCAGGGTCTCGGATGACCGCAATGGAACTGACTGCGGCATCGCAACCACAACCTGCGCCACCCTCCCGTCTGGTGCGGCTCGTGGAACACATCCGACGAGTAACGAGAGCGGCTCTGGTGCGGCAACGCGCGGTGCGGGATGACAGGGGCAAGGAACGTGATAAAGTCGCGGAGCGCGGCATGAGCAGGGGACGGGAATAAATGACCGACGACAAACTCAAAAAACCGAGCGACGCAGCGGCGCGATTGGCCGAACTGCGGGAAGGCAAGAAGCCCGCGGAGCCTGCGCTGCTTGAGACCGAAGAAAGCGAGGAGGCGGATAAGGCGTTCTCGACCGTCTCCGCCGACCGGCAGCAGAAAATCATGTTGGTGTTGTGGTTCAAGAACGGAAATGCCACGGCCAAGGCGTACAGCTACTTGGCCGGAATCGACTTCAATCCTTCGGCTGGGATCGTCCTCGACTTCGTGGGATGCGAGGTGCGGATTACGGGCCGGAACCTGCAACCGCTCTTTGCTGGACTTGCCGCGCAGAGGATTCAGTCCATTCACGAGATGGACGACCTCTATGCCGAGGCGACCGCCACACCGGCTACAACTGTAGTGACGCGGATCGAAGTTGTCGCCCGTCCATGAACACGATTGTGGATTGGCAAGCACGGCTGGGTTCCCGAAGAACGCAAGATACGGCGGGCTTTTCGCCCGCCGTTGCCGATTGGCCCTACTCGGACTTCGCGGTCTTCTCCGAAGGCACCCGGAGGGTAATCTTGCCGTCGAGCGGGAACACATCGAGCAAGAGGTTGAAGCCTTTTCCATCCTTGTGCGGGAAAGTTGCTCCGATGCGGGTCCAGAATCCCTCGCCTTGTTCGTCGTTGTTGCGGACATGGTAGGCGATGTATGCGGGTTTGTTGGATTTGGTTTCAGATTGTTGTTTCTTGGTAGCCATAACGATTCTCCTTTGTTGTAGTTTCCAGACCGCGACCATCGCGGCCTTTGTACCCGTCGAAGAAAAGCCGGGTTAACCGGGACGAAGTGCATCGCATCAAGCGAAGATTGGGGGAGACCTTCAGGGGGAACCAATCTGGCAGCTTGAAGCGGCCTGGTACGGCTTTAGACGGTCAACAAAAAAGGCCGGGATCGCAGTCGTTCTTGAAACTCTTCGGCGACAGGGAATCGAAGGCTACCGAACACTCCACCCTCAAGCTGCCTGACCGCAACAGGAATCCTGCCGCGGGCAACCGAAGAACGGCGGCGCAAGGGTTCTGCCGCATCGGTTGGTTCTCTTTTCCCGCACCACTTATATGGAAATGCGTTCGACCAGATTGCGCGACACCGCTTGTCGACGGCGGTCGTAGAGCCGGGTCGTCCGAGGGTCGGCGTGGCCGGCCAGGTACTGAACATCGGCGAGTGGCACGCCTTGTGAAAGTAGGTCGGTCATCGTCGCCACGCGGAAGCTGTGGGGCCGGAGTTGCAAGGGCAGCCCGGCGCTGTTGAGTCGCCTCTTGACCATCCGCCAGATGTCGGTTCCGGTCATCGCGTTCTCGGTAAAGGCGCCAGTTCTGCGGACCATCGAGCGGAACAGCGGCGCGGTCGGGTTCGCGCTCCCGGCAACCGTTAGGTAATCCAGTATGCTCCTCTCCAAATCGTGTCGGACCGGGATTTCACGTTGCTTTCCACCTTTCTCAGAGAAGTGCAAGACGTATTGCGTTCCATCGTGAGCGAAGTCCTTCACGCGGAGTTTCGCCACCGCGCCGGCGCGGGCGGCGGTGTAGATCAGACAGGCGATGAGTGCGCGGTCCCGCAATCCCGCCGCGGTCTCGGTGTTGATCGAGGCGAGGAGTGTCCGGGCTTGCTCGGGAGAGATCGCGGGCGTCTTGCCTTCGATCATCTCGTAGCGTTCGCCGCGGACGCTGAGCGCGGGATTGAGTGCGACCACATGCCGCAAGGTCAGAGCATCGAAGAACCCGCGGATGGCGGCGAGGGCGAGCTTCTTCGTCGGGATGCTGCCGCGGAGGTCGTCGAAGTACCCGCCGATCATTCCGGGGGTAACCTGGTTGAGGGGTACGTCACGGTCTTCCAGCCAGCCGAGCAATCTGCGGACGGCGCGGGAGTAGGTGGTCCGGGTATGTGAGTTCCGCAGAGAGCCGCGAAAAAACTCATCCCAAGCAAAAACTGCGGCGGGGCAAGATTCGGAGACGATCCGTGGCGCGGGGAAGGACGATGCCCGTTTGCCTCTTTCCAGAGGGATAAGGGGCGAGGGAAGGATTTCGGCTTTCTTGGTCATTTGCGGGAGCAGGATGGCACGCTTCGCCAAGATTGTCCATCTGGCCGTTTACGCTCTCGCGCGGTTTTAAGGCTAGATGTTGCCGGGCAGCAACGCGAATGCCGGCGGCGATTAACTATCGCTTCGATTGCCTACTCTCGCTCTTGCGGAAAAAGCCTAAAGTCTGGCCGGCTCTCGTTTCGGCTATTGTTGCGGCGGATTTTCTTTTCTTTATTGCAAATCGGGCTGCCGTTTTCCGAGCTTAAGCAAACGTTCTTTTCTTCTTTCTCGTCCGAGGCATTGCTATTTGCCGGATCTGCAGGCTTCTTGCCTGACGGGGCCGAATTATTCGTCTGCGCGTTATTATTCACTGGCGCGATCAAAGTTGTAGGGTCCACAGAGTTGAACAGAGTTGTGGATTGGCTCGCATCGATCAGTTTAGCCACGGGAGCGTTTTCCACCGCAGGAGCCGGCGGCAGGACGCTGTTAATATCAGGGTCTGTATAGGGCAGTGTGAAAACAATTGGCTTCGGCGCCGTTGGAACTGGAGCAGGCGTAGGGGCAGGCGCTGTTGGCGTTGGGACAGGCGCTGTTGGCGTTGGGACAGGAACGGGCTGCGGATGCGGCGCGGGTTGAGGCTGAGGAGCGGGAGGAATACCGCCTCCACCTCCGCCGCCATTATTCGCGGCGCTAATCGTCAGCGTACCATTGTTGAAAGCGAAGTCGTAATTGAGAGCCGCTAAAGTCCCTAGGGCAGCATTGATGGCATATGAGCCAGCCGGAGAATTATTGGTGGCGGCCGTCGAGGTCGAAGCCGAACCGGTAACTCCCGATGTTCCGAGATTCTCGCCGCCTACGAATCCAGTGATTGTGGATGTCAAAGTTGGAAGATTTGAGCCTTGAGTCATGGTCTGATCATCCGCAGTCACGGTTAAGTGAGCCTGGTTGATGACGCCAGCGTTGCTGTTCGCGAAAGTGAACGAGTAGTTGTTGCCGCCATTGCCATCGGTCACTGAGCCGGCTGGAGTCAGGGTTTTGCCCGCGCCGGCATTTTTGTCGGAGTAGGTTTCAGTGAAATTTGCCGTATCTCCAGCCATGATCGAACCAACGGTGACGGTTGGAGTAGCTCCTGCCGAAGTTCCGCCGTCATAGGTCTTGGTATTGGCGGCGGCAGTCACCGTGATCGCTGCGGGAGTAATGGTGCCGGTTGCGTTGTCCACGAAGGTGACTGCGTAGTTATTGCCGCCATTGCCATCGGTTACGGCATCGCCAGCGGCAGTTAAGGTCTTGTTGCCTGCTCCCGCGTTCTTGTTCGTGTAAACCTCGGTCCAGGTGGCCGAGTCACCGGCTACGAGCGAACCCACGGTGATGCTGCCTGTGGCCGCGGCGGAAGTCGTTCCGTCGTACCCTTTCGTGTTGGCCGTCGCAGTGACGGTGATCGCTCTAGCGTTAATCACGCCGGTAGCATCGTTAACGAAAGTGACGGTGTAATTGGCTCCGCCATTGCCATCAGTCACTGATCCGGCCGGAGTCAGAGTTTTGCCCACGCTAGCGTTCTTGTCGGCGTAGGTTTCGCTCCAAGTAGCAGAGTCGCCGGCTGCAAGCGAGCCGACCGTAATTGTTGGGGTAGCCGCAGCGCTGGTCGTTCCGTCGTAGCCTTTGGTGTTAGTAGCGGCCGTAACGGTGATGGCTCGGGCGGTGATGGTGCCTGTGGTGTTGTCCACAAAGGTGACCGCATAGTTATTGCCACCATTGCCGTCAGTCACGACATCCCCAGAAGCGGTGAGGGTTTTGTTTCCTGCGCCAACGTTCTTATTCGTGTAAACCTCGGTCCAGGTGGCTGAGTCACCGGCTGCGAGAGAACCCGCAGTAATGCTGCCAGTCGCAGCGGCGGAAGTCGTTCCGTCGTAGCCCTTGCTGTTGGTCGCGGCAGTGACGGTGATCGCGCGGGTGGTAATATTGGCGGTGGTAGTCGGCTGTGCGCTTAGGCTATAATTTCCAGAATCAAGACCAGCAAGCGCATATCCTGCCGCAGTAACGGTTTTTCCATTAGCTACGTTCTTATCCGAGAAGGTAGCAGATGCACTGCCGGCATTGATGCTAACCGTATCGATGCCCACAACTCCCGAAAGCGAGCCATTGCTAGAAATGGTCGCGGCAGTCGTGCCGTCGTAGCCCTTATTGTTGGCTGCAAAGCCAGTGATGCTTATAGGCTTGGCGTTCACAGTTAAAGTGCCGGTATTATAGGTAATAGTCCCGGTGCTATAGCCGCTGTTCCATGTTGGTGTTACGCCTGAGAGCGTGATGGTATGACCGCCAGCCACCGTATAATTGCTAGAACTGCTGGTACTGCCGCTTATGGTTATGGTGCCCCCGGAATAGCTTGCTACATATGAGCATCCAGCGCCGGAGCAGGTATAAGTGGTGTTAAAAGTCGGCGTGGTGTTTGGAGAGGTGCCGTAAGTAACCGTCTGGTTAGATGCAGTCAATGTGATGTTCTCTGGCGTTGTCGGCGCACCTGAAGAATAGATCCAAGTGTTGCCGCTGACGCCAGAGATGTTAGGGTAAGCTGCGTGGCTATACAGAGTTGTGGCTGGATTCATCACGCTTGCGCCGTTGGTATCTGAAGAGGCTTGAGTGGAATAGACTACCCAATTCCCGCTACCCGCGGTCAATGGCGAATTGGAGCCGGAATTATTGACGAAATTGCCGCTTGCCGCGAGGATGATGGCGTTGCCAGAGGACGTGCTGCTGATGGCGCTCCCGCTTGCCAGAGTGATATTCCCGCTGGTATTGGCAATTAGCGCGTTGCTGCCAGAATTGGTAGTGCCGCTTTCAAATTTGATCCCCCCGGAGCCGTTCTGGAAGGTTACGGGCGCGTTCCAGGTGTAAGCGTCAACATCCATCGCGCCGGTGCCGGAACTATTCCCAATGACGATGTTCCCGAATCCGGAGTGAATGGCGGCAAGATCCGTGTTGGTGATATTGAGCGTGCAGGATCCGCCGCAGGTTGCACCATTGACGCCAACAGAGCTGCCGGCGCTCGCTGGCAATATACTGAGCGTGCCGGTGCCGGTGATGCTGTTTGCGCCACCGCCGAGGGTTAGCGCACCGTCGGTTTGCAGGGTGAGGTTATTGGCGGCCATGGTAAGGCCCGCCGTGGTAATGCCGCCGCTGCCGGAAATGAGTTTCAGCGCCGTGCTCGGACTGTAGGCCGCGGCGGTGAGCAACCCTGTATCGTTTGTGGCGCCGATATCGATTTCCGATGCGGTGGTGGCGGTCAATAGGGTGCTGTTTACCTGCAGTGTGCCACCCCCGCCATTAACGCCGACGGTAGTGCCGGCAGTATAAGGCTTATAGGTAACTGTGCCACTGGTAGAGGATGTTGGCGTAGCTCCTAGCGTAAAGCCATCTGTAACCCAGGTGATGTTTCCGGTGTAGCTGGCGGCGGTGGGATTGCCGATGGTCTTTGCGGCAGTGACGTCAATGCCAGTTGCAGCTGATCCATAGCCTGTCATGGTAATAGAACCCGCGCCGGTGGCGGTGACGTTTCCAAGTGCGAAGATACCGTAACAGGTGCCGCCAGCGCTACATGTACCGGTTTCTGACACGTTGCCGCCGGCGGTAGTGACGCTTGGGATTACTAGTAGAGAATAACCCGTTCCGGAAGCGTTATTGGCGCTTGTACCAGTGATGCTAACATTGCCTGTGGTAGTAACTAGGCTTGAATTTCCAGTGCCCTGCCAACCGCGATTTGTTCCTGCGCCAGCAACGTTAGCGTTGCCACTCAGAGTAATGTTGCCGGTCGTGGTTTGCATTTTATGAGTATCGCCGCCGCTTGTTACATCATACCCACCAAGAGCGGACCATGTACTTGAGTAACTACCGTTTAGCGTGGATGTCACGTTAATGCTGCCAGTTCCGGTTGCTTGCATGGTACCGGTACCATCCCATTGAAATCCAGACCAGTGGCCATAGTTAGCGTTAAGATTGCTAGCGTTAATGGTCGTGCTGCCATTCTGAGTATAGACGTTGACGCCGTTTGCAAACAATACGGAAGACATTGTATAACTCTGCTGGGCCGAGACACCGCCTTTGCCGTTTAAGGTAATGGAACCGGTGCCGGTAGTTTGAATCGTGCTGTTGGTGGCCTGCATGCCGCCGGTGGATTGGTAAGTGCTATCAGTATTATAAGTTATCCAACCGGTTTCACCGCCGACGGTGATGCCGCCCTGCCAACCCGTACCATTCATGACAATATTGCCTCCGCCTGCATCCACAGTCACTCCATTTACCCATACGCCGGGATCAAAGCTGCTATTGCCATACGAATATCCTGTAGCCGGATTAGCGCCGCCGCCGATGGTGATGTTACCACCGTTGGTGGTTAGATTAGCGGCAACATAGACATAGCCGTTGCTATGGGTGCCATTATCGGATCCCAGGATCAGATTTCCGCCGGTTACGGTCTGGCTGCTATTATTCGTGCCGCCGCCCAAGGTTATTGCGGCACTTACTGTAATATTGCGGTAGGCAGAGATCGTCAGGTTGCCGGTAGTAGTGATGTTAGTGCCCGCGCCGGTTGCGCTTATCGGGCTCGATACCGTAATATCGCCGCTGCCGGCAAAGGCGTCGCCTCCGGTGGTGACGGTTACGTTGGTGCCCGCATTCAATGCGGTTACGATATCAGAGGCTTTTACTTCCGAAGCCGTTCCGTTCGGCACGAAATTCGGATTTCCGGTTGAATTCGTGGTGTTGCCGTCGATGGTCAAGTTCGCCGGGTCGAGCAGCCAGGTTCCGCCTTGGCCTTTTGGCGCGGAAGCATCGACTGCGCCATTATTGCCATTAGCGTCCGCGAGGCTCAATTTTTCATGCCCAGAAGTTTCGACGAACCCGCCATTGCCGCCGTTCGGTCCGCCATTGGTCATAATCTTCCCGGCGAAAGTGGTGTTGAAATCGCTCCATACCACGACATTGCCGCCATCGCCTTTATCCTTCGCGCTGGCATCAATGACTGAGCCGTTTTCAACGACTGTGGCGGCTGCGGTCGGGGTATTGCCCGTCCCGTGGAAATCGCCGCCGATCTTGACCGTTCCGCCGCCTGCCAGACCAGAGGCGTCAATCTCGGCCCCCGATTTGATCGCGACATTATCGCCGAGGACGCTTATCTTGCCGCCCTTTTGGCCCTTTGCCGAGCCGGAAGCGTCAAGCTTGCCGGATACTTGAATTACCGATACGCCCTGTTTCGTAACCTTTTCAGCGCTGGCATTGCCTTTCACGGCGTTCGAACCCTCAGCGTAAATGACGATCTCGCCGTTCTTTTCCGCGAAGGAGGGAGCATTGATCTTGCCTTTCACGTCGATCAAGCTGTTTACGATCTGGCGGCCCGCCGCCGCGGTAAGCTTCACCGTTCCTCCCGCGGCCTCGATCGAACCGGAGTTTTCGACCAGTTGCTTGCCGACAGCGTCGCTGACGCCGATCTCAAGCAGCTTGTCCCCATACAAGTCGAGGGTGAAGGAGTCTCCGGAAGAGAGCTGCACTTTCCCGAGGTTCGCGGTGATGACGCCGCTATTAATTACGTTTGGCGCAACGAGGCCGACCAGACCCGCGCTGCCGGCGGTGATCGTTCCTTCGTTTGCAACAGTGGCGTTCGGATTGCCTCCCGGGGTGAAGTGCAGTTTCCCTCCGGCCATTACGTCTGAATTCTTCATGTCCGAAGTGGTGGCAATGATGCCGTTGACATCGACCCTGGAACCTTTGCCGAAGAACACTCCGTTCGGGTTGATCAGGACGAGATTGCCATTGGCCGAAAGCGTGCCGAGGATCTTGGAAGGGTCGTTGTCGTGGACGCGGTTTACGGTTAGAGAGGAGGCGTTCGGCTGGACGAACTTGGTCGTTTCGCCGGAATTAATGTTGAACTGGCTCCAGTCGATGACCGCTTTGCCGGAAGTCTGGTTGATGGTCTCGGTCTTACCAGCAGAGCTTATCGTCGCCGACCCGCCCGCGACATTTCCGCCGACCGGATTGGCATAGGCATACGGGAATGGCGACAGGTAAAACACCAGTGCGGTAATCAGCCAGCCAACGAATCCTTTGAACAAAACAGTTTTTACCATAAGCCTCATATAATATTGATACACATACAATTCTAAAGCAAAATGGTTAACAATTGGTTAACGCAAGCGATTATTTTGCAAGAATAATTTGTCTAAAACTTTACGGAAGTTTGAAACAAAATCCTCGGGTTTTTCCCATTTCCTGAAGTGGGGTCTTCGATTCGCCTTACTAACGGCTCAGCAATCGTGAGGTTTCCGGTCAGGCCGAGAGTAGAGCCCAACTTAATCCCCCCTCCTGTTGAACTGGCAAACGCCGAGGTTGTGGAGTCGTTGTCCCAGACCTTTCCCAAATCGTAAAACAGAAACGGAGCAATGCTTACTCCCTGCCAAGTAGGCACGCCGCTGTATGAAAGCTCAGCAGACCCTTCAAGCCCGTTATCTCCTAAAAACTCAGACGGGTCAAAAGCCCTGCCAACAGATTGGCCGCCATAGCCAAACTGTTCGGATGAATACAGCGGCTTATCGGCAACCTGTCCGAACACCGCGGTCGTTAAAGCGACATCCTCACCAAATCCTTGTGTTCTGCTAACGCTATATTCCAATTTCGAGAAGTCTGGCTTCGCACCCGTCCGTGAAATGAACTTATCCCCGGCACTCGACGAATCGAAAACTCCGAGCCCTTGGCTGAAAGTCAAGTTGAAAAACTCATAACCGTCCAGCGGATCGCTTCTGTCGTAAGCGACATTCGCTCTAGCTGCACGCACGCGGTCTCGCGTCAACGGCGCCTCCAGCACGTTGCTATAGTTGTTTTTAACGTCGAAGATTGCAGACACCGAAAGGTTTTCGAGGCGCTGGCGAATGAACTGATCTTTGATGTTTATCCCAAGGTTCTCCGCACGGCTGTCGATATCCTTGGGGCGGAGTGTAAATCCAGGATTTGCCTCGGTGTACCCGCCATAGAGCTGCATTGATATTCCTGGAAACAAGGTCATCTCGTGGCTTAGGTTGTAATATTGTAGTTTCTTCACCGGATTGCTCAGTAAAGCAGAGACTGAGGTGTTGTGGAGCGGAATTATGCTCGCCTGATAGGAGAGGGTCTCTTCGTATGGTCCAAGGTACTTCGAGGTGAAATTGTCGAAGCTGATGGACCCCACATCTTCCTTTCGCTCCTTGATCAAAATAAGTTTCACCGCGTCATCTTCGCTTGGTCCATCTCCCATCGGCTTCATCACGGAGCGGAATGACACTCCTGGGAGATCGTTTAAGCGGAGCAAGATACTTTCGATATCCTCCGCTCTAGCCGGACGCTCTTTGAGAATTCTCTTGATCAGTTGTCGGACGATAGAGTTTTCAGCTATCGGGTCGTTCAACTCCACCTTTCCGATGTAGCCTTCAACCACTTTGATTCTGAAGGTCCCTCCCGAGATCTTTTGCTCCGGCACAAACGCTTGCGAGAGGAAGTATCCGGCTTGTTGGTAATGCTGCGTGATAGAGTCCGCAATCTTCCAAACCTGATCTAGCGTGATTTCAGTGTTCAAATACTTGCTATAAAGTCCCTCGATCTCTTTTTTCGGGAACGCGGTCATGCCATCGACTTTGATTTTCGTTAGCTTGAGTTTTATTTTTTCAGCCCCTTCAGGGATTTTCGCTCCCGGAAGCGGTATAGCCGTCGTTCCGATCCGCTCTGGCATTTCACCCGGAGCTGGAGGCTTGTGGTCTATATTCACGCGCCCAGCATCGGCGGCGCCAGGGAGTTGCGCCGCATCGGAGCCGGCGGCATGTACCGTCAGGACGGCAAGAATCGTCGCGGATATCAACCGTTTGCTGCGCTGTATCAAATTCATTGACCGAGGATACTGGTCAAAACAGCTTGGGCCAGCGTAATTCGTCGCTGCCGCTTGCCCGCTGCGTTGCGATTCCAAGCCTGTTGCCAAGATACAACTGATTGCAAGCAATTACCGCGTCTCACGACAATTTGAATTGATTTTTTTCTTTTATTTCTGTCAATCTTGCTACAAGAGGTCGAGAAACCAACAATTTTTTCGGAGAATGTACATGATGAATGACAGCGCTTGCAATAAATCCAAATCCATTCAATGCGCAGTTGGCAGCATCTTGCTGCTACTCGCGGCTTGGTTTTACCTCGCCTTCTCGCATCACATGCTCTGGCCGGGAAAATGTACTGGCGTCAATATGAAGGTTGAGGGCGGAGAGGTAAAAGGAGCGCAGCTTGAGGGCGATCATCTGGCGATCACCGCTGACTTCCCAAGCCAGCACGTTACTAAAGTAATCCTTTATGATTTCTGTTCAGGCAAAGTCTTAAGCGCAGTCGAAGCGGCTCCAGGCACCGTTCCGAGGTAGCCTACAGCCTTAGAGAAGTCTCTTACGGGATTCCCTTGTATTCACTTTCCGAGTACGTCTAGCTCTGTCCTTCGCCTTTTTGCGCTGGTGTCTGTTACTACTGTCTACCATCGTAACGGCCTTGAGCGTTGTGTTCGACCTGATCGGCGAGCTTGGTGAATCCGGCTGATCGGAGAGCAGAGAGCTTGGCAGAAGTAGATAGATTTGGAGAGGCGGCAATCGCTGATGCCCCTCCGTGTTCGATGTAGTTGTGGCGCAAGTTAAGCCTGGTCAGGTTGGCGAGATTCTGGGAGACGGCAATCGCTATTGCCCCTGCGGGTCCGATGCTGTTGTAACTCAAGTCGAGCGTGGTCAGGTTGGCGAGATTCGGGGAGGCGGCAATCGCTTCTGCCCCTGCGGGTCCGATGCTGTTGTAACTCAAGTTAAGCCTGGTCAGGTTGGCGAGATTCTGGGAGACGGCAATCGCTTCTGCCCCTGCGTCTCCGATGTAGTTGCTCGCCAAGTTGAGCACAGTCAGGTTGGGGAAATTCCGGGAGGCGGCAATCGCTTCTGCCCCTGCGTCTCCGATGGTGTTGTGGCGCAAGTTAAGCCTGGTCAGGTTGGCGAGATTCTGGGAGGCGGCAATCGCTTCTGCCCCTGCGTCTCCGATGTAGTTGCTCGCCAAGTTGAGCACAGTCAGGTTGGGGAAATTCCGGGAGGCGGCAATCGCTGCTGCCCCTGCGGGTCCGATGTGGTTGCTCGCCAAGTTGAGCACAGTCAGGTTGGGGAAATTCCGGGAGGCGGCAATCGCTGCTGCCCCTGCGGGTCCGATGTGGTTGCTCGCCAAGTCGAGCGCAGTCAGGTTGACGAGATTCTTGGAAGCGGCAATCGCTGCTGCCCCTGCGTCTCTGATGTGGTTGCTCGCCAAGTCGAGCGCAGCCAGGTTGGCGATTCCTGAGTAGGAGAGTAGGGCTGAGAGCTGGCCTTCGAGGACGGTTACTGCAACGCCGGTCAGGGTATTGGTGTTAGACTCAAGGATGCCAGAATCGATTAACCCCTGGACGTCTTTCACTGTCACATTATGTGGGAAACCACGATGGAAGGTGACTTCTGTGCAACTTGCGCCGATGGCATCGCGGGTCGGTGCCTCCAATTCATCCCGGCATGCTTGAAGAAATTGCACCTCGCGTGCGGTAAACTCCGCAGCCAACTCGGGAGTCCAGGACATGCCTCTGATGACGTCTCTCTCAGTTGCGATGCTGATTTGCACCCGGATGAACTCGGCTCGGTCTCGCATCTCCTGGGGGTCGCGGCCCAAATATTCAGGATGGCCGGACTCGTTGGCCTGCTCGTCAAGCCAGTCGGCGTAGGCCACGCGAGGAGTATCATCATCGAGGTTGCCGGTTATGGCCTTTAGTAATCCCTGTTCCTCTTCCTTCAAACTCATTCATGCCGCGCCTCCTTGCGCTAAGTTCCTGGTTCAATTCTTCACTAGACTAGCACATAGTGGTTAACAAATCGTTAACGGGAAATTGTCTTGAAATTGCAAGATCATATACCCATCACCTCCCTGGTAGCCACTGGCTGCTGCCGAACTGCAACATATTGTTGCCGGACAGCCGCGAACTCCGTTCGCATACCGGGAATGTCACAATTTCGCTCAACTGTGACGTGTGTGCATCAGCGGCGCAGGATGCGCCGGAAGGTTTTCGGCAGGATGCCGGGGCTCAGCGCAGAGAAGAGCTTTCGAAGTGGATCGTTGCGAAGCGAGAAGATGATTTCCACCGGCGCAGGACGCGCCGGAACCAAACCGGCAAGGATGCCGGCCGCCCACAAACGAAAAAGCCGCATCGCTTCCTTGCGACGCGGCGAGTTGTTTTGTCAGTGCCATCAGTGAGCGGCCGATTCCTCGTGCTCCTCGGGTTGCGGCGCTGTCGGTTGGAAGCCGTGTAGGTATTCCGCGGCTTTGCTGGCGTGGCTGGCGGCGGTGAAGATCGCCCGCTTGTCGGCCTTCAACACCTTCAGCCATGCGGCGAGGTAAGAAGCGTGTTCGGGCATGACTTCGGGCGTGATGCCGAGGTCGGCACAGAGGAACGCGGCTCCAAGTTCGGCGCAAAGCTCCTCCATCGCGTAACCATCGTCCCCGAACCGTTTCGAGTCGAAGGTGCGGTTGAGTCGCTTCTCGGGCTTGGTCCAGTGAATGGACTCGTGGGCGCGAGTGGCGTAGTAGCTCTCCCGGTTCTCGAAGGAGTCGTAGGGCGGGAGTTGAATGAAGTCTTCAGAGGGGCGATAGAACGCCTTGTTCCCGCCGTGTCGGGTATCTGCCTTACTGTTGGTGAAGAACGCTTCGGCGTGTTCCAGTCGCTCAGCGAGGTTCCGCGGGGTTTCGGCCCGGGCGTAGTAGTGGCCGGGCAAGCCTTCCGTCTGCTCGGCATTGAAGACGGTGTAGGACTTCAGGAACGGAATCCGCTCGGTGGTCTCTTCGCCGGTCTGCTCGTCCTTCTCCTTCTTCTCGAAGGTGTTGGCGTAGACGACCATCGTTCCCTTCTCACCCTTCTTGACGTGGCCGCCCAGTTCCTTTGCCTGCTGGAAGGTGAGATAGATAGGGCAGGTGTAACCCTTCTCGAAGGCAGTCAGCCAGAGGACGAGGACATTCACCCCGTTATACGGTTGGCCGGTGTAGCGGAGCGGGCGGGAGATGCCCCCGGCCGCGTGAGCCGCGTCCCAGGGCTGGTGCCAGGGACGACAGCCGGATTCGAGTTGGGCGACGATGTCGTTGGTGATGCGGGTGTACAGGTCTTCGCGTTGCGTGGTCATGAGAGCTACCCCCAGTGGTGAAAAATGGAAACGTCCCGGTGTGATGCGCCGCGCGCATCACCCGGGACACCGGGTGCTTTGAAAGGGGGGAGCGGAGTCAAGGACGGAGGGTGGGAGGGGCCCCGTCTGCACAAGCGAGGCTTTGCGAGCGCGGAAGATGGGGAGGGGCCCGCCCGGAGCCGGAGCGAGCGAATGCGAGCGGAGGGTATCCTTGCACTCCGCGGGGGATTCCCCCCCTGTCTTTGGCTCGGGGCTTCAAAGGGAAGGGGGTCGCAAGGGGGGAACCGATCGGTTCCCCCTTTGCAGAGTGAGTCATGTGATGCTTCACAGCGTCGGACAGGTTACGCGGTCTTGCAGACCGATGCGATGCATCTATCCGTCGATTTGAAGCGAGCTTAATTCCGATATGCGGAAGAGATTTTGAGAAGACAGCATGTAATCATGTTGGCAAGCTTTCAGGCTTCCATGCCAGCTTGTTTGCCGGCGATGTTCACTCCGCTCGCCCGCTCGCTCGTGGTAAACTGCCGAAATCCCACGAGCACTTGGCCGAAGTACACATCTGGTCCGGTCACGGTCGTGGCTGGCGAGACATGGAGCGCGGCAGACAACGCCCTGCACAAGGGGTGGTGAGGACTTCCCAAAGGCTCGTCAGTGGCGCGACTCGTGCGAGAGTGCCAGAGGATGTAGTTTTTGGGGCCGATTTGGATTTGGACGTTCAAGGGAAGGGCGAATGGGAAACGCGCTTTCGCGCCGGGCTGCTTCGATTTTTTTTGCTTACGCGCGATTTTGCCCGTAATATTCAGGCAGTCTCTGGGAGACCGAGTGCAACGTGATCCTGGGCCTTGTCGGCGCGAGGGTTGCGCGGCATCTCGAAACGCCGGGAAGCCCTTTGGGGGAATCGGCGCAAGTGTAAATTCGATACCATCTTACCGAATCGCGGCATCTGGTTTTTTGCGATCTGCTTTTTTGCGATTCGTCCAGATAGAGCTAACATCGCTCGAAGTCAAAAGCATTGCTTTTGGACTTTCGGACACTTGGAAAGAAGGCCCGGTGCCTGCTCTGTCCTCGTCTTCGCCCCTCGTTTTCACCGCTTCCACGACCTCATCAACTTCCGCTCTGGTCGAATTCGCTCGCAGGCTTGGCGCGCCGGCGGAACAAGTTCAGCGATCGGACACGGATGAATCCCGCGCCGCGGTTGCAATCAACGCCGCCCTTGCGTTCATTCTTGCGCGAGCCGCGGCGTACTTCGCGCGTCACCGCCTCGCGTCGGATGCAGACATTCAGGATTGTGTCCAGACTACCACTATCAGCCTTTGGCGAAAGTTGTCGGGGCCGAACGCTGCTGTGGTACGGAACCCACAAGGCTACTTCATCCAGGTCATCCATAACGTCGCCGCCAATCATTGGAAAGCAACGGCGACATATTCGCGCCGCACGCTGCCGCTGTCTTCGGTTCCAGAACCGAAGACAGTAGAGAGCCACCCACAGATCCTCGACTTCGATGCTTTCTGCCGCTACCTCGAAGACCGTCATGCCTCCGTATTGGTCCGGACGCTTTACGCATATCGGCAGAGTGGAGGTTCGATCCCAGACACTTGTGCGGTGCTCAGAGTCAAGAAGAAGACTCTCTACCGCAGGCTGATGAAGATTAAAGAGTACGCCCAGAGATACCTGCTTGAAAATGGATGAAGAGACGAACGCCGCCCTACCGGTCGGAACGCCCTCCCGATCCGCCCGCTCCCGGTCCGAAAGTCTTCCGCATCAAATCGCGGAATTCGATATCGGCGGCATCGATGGCGTCACGGTTAGCGTCCGTGGCCGCGTAGGGCTCGATGAGGACGATTCCATCTGGAGAACGATGGAACGCACACAGCATGAGGTCTCGGACGTGATTGAAAAGTTCTCCGTCAGGTGAGGAAACCAATACATCGCGGGCTAATACCTCCCTGCTCGTCGAACGGGCTTCATCCGGCTTGCCCTGCGCGATGTGATGTAGATCCTCAATCAATTCCTGACCAGGAGGATTTGTGGACGTATCGAGAAGAAACCGCAGATAGCTTAACGTTGATCGGGCCACTCTCGCCTCGATGATGGCTCCGTTAGTAAGCGTTACCGTGCTCTTTTCGACCGCCACTTTCGTTCTTGTCTTCCCCAAGAGTTTGTCCTTCCCACAGTAAAGCGACATTCAAATCGAGTCAAGATTTTTCGCTGCGCACGGCTCCGAGATCAAGAGTATCCCGGTTTGGACGCGGCAGGGCGCTGGAGCAAAGGCAGCTTCCAAATTTTCGATTTTAATTTGGCTTCGAGTCGCCCCTGGCTCTGTCTTTATTTGTGAGGTCGGCTTTCCCACCTCTGGCCCGTTCGCCGAACCAGGCAACGGGGCAACTCTACAGATTATAGACCCCGACCCTGATCCCGCGCGAGGGCTGTCCCGCTTGCTTTAACCGGCACGCGGCCGGGGCTTCGTCGCGCCACGAAAGCGAAGGAGGACAAGCATGAATTTGGACATGCTGGATATCCCAACCGTTTCCGACGACGCCCGCGACCAGCGCGACGCCCTCTTTCGCTTGACGGACGATGGGTGTCCGCACGATGGTCCGATGCACGACGCGGATACAGCGAATGACCCCGACTCTCAGCAAAAAACGACTCCAATTCCACAACCGCTTGACCTCGGAGGCACACATGAACCGCACGCTTCAAGACTGGCTGGATTACCTCAAAGCAACGGAGCCGCTTCTGAACCCGAACCACGCTTACACCAGTGAGCGGATGCTGGCGAGGCGATTCCAAGGAGCCAGCGGCGAGGACCGGCTGCCCCGGCTCTTCGATCGTCTCGCCGACGTGATGAACGGGCCGCTCGTGACGATGAATGGTCGTAAGCTCGCGCTTACGCCACTCGGGTTAGCCACGAGGGGAGTGCTTCAGCGATTGGTCGCACTGCGTAACCGCGAAGTTGAATCGGACCCGGTAGAAGTTCTGACCTTGGCCGTCGCCGCCAGCATCCTCCCTGGTCTGCACGCACTCCTCGCAGTCGCGTTTCTCCGTGAATGGGCTGGTCTCGTCCGACTCCGCCTCGTCCTCCTCGATCCCGAGACAATCCGGGAACAGATCACCTCCGGGGCTGTCGCTTTTGCCATCGGGCTCCGAACGGACGCCGCGGATGCAGAACCGATACAAGGAGAAGCCCTTGCCTGGTCGATCCTCGCCCACCGCGATCACCCTTTGGCTCGTAAGCAAGGGCCCATCGTCGCGGACGACATGGCCGAGCAACGCATCGTTCTCCCGCCTTGGGCGGCAGTGGCACCGGGCATCGCGGAGTTTCTCAGTCGGATTCATCCAGCCAATCACATCGACGCCCTCTCGCGTGAGGCCGTGAATCAGATTGCGGCAACTGGAATTGCCGTCGCACTGGATTTGGACTTCGCGAATCGGTCCGAACCTGATGACAACCTCCTCTGTCGTCTGCCGATCGCAGGGTTGGAACCTGAACAGATCGTTCTCTGCCTGCCCCGTAACCCGAACGACCTGTCTGAGCCGGCCAAGTTCCTTGTCGAGCAAATCCGCGCAGCAGTGCGAGATGCTGCGCTGCCAATTCCACCGCTTCCGCCGCTTCCGTCCTTCGACCTGCCGGCGCTCGATCTGTTGCCAGAAATACCCCCGCTGCCCGAACCGCAATCGGCCTGAACCGCTTAAACCCCATCAATCGGAGGAACGACCGTGAATGGCGCACAGCCTCAAAAAGTGAACCAACTCGTACTGAACACGCGCGCTGCCGGAATTGCTGCCAAGGCAGGCGACATGAACCAACTTCGGGAGTGCGCCCGGGCGATCAGTGCGCTCAGTCAAGCTGGGGGATCATTCGCCTCGGCATCGCGTGCGAATCTCGGCAACAAGCCATCACAACTACCTCACTTGACCCGCAAAGCGGGAGGCCAGGAGGGCACTCCACACCGCGCGGTTACCCAGGATCGGCCACCGCAAGGACATAGTCGCTGATCGCATCCCACAACTGTTGGAGGTTCTAAGTCCATGACCCGCTCCCCATCTCGAAGCAGCAAGCCCGGGCTCGTCGAGTCCGGGGTCATCCAGAGAGCGGCCTGGATTGCCGTCTTCCTGCTCCCGGTCTTCGCCGTGATCCGGCTGCCCTGCCTGGCTTTCGTCATCGTTTTAGTCCTGGTGCTTCGCATGGGCGCGGTACGAGTCACCTCCGGCGCTTACGGCACGGCGCGGTTTGCAGACTTCGACGACCTCCAGAACGCTCGTCTCCTTGGCCCCAGAGGGTTGATTCTGGGGCGCACCATCGGCAAGCGGGCGAGCTTCTTCCACGCCCTGGTCCGACTCTTTTCTGCACCACTTGCGGACTCACGGGCGGTGTGTACATACCTCTGGTATGCACTTCGCGGGAAACGCGGTCCTGAAACTCACCTGATCCGGTTGCGGAAAGGCATCCACGGACTGGTGTGCGCTCCGCCAGGTGCGGGTAAGGGCGTCGCATTCGTAATTCCTAACCTACTTGTCCATCCCGGTTCTGTAGTCGCAATTGACCCGAAGGGAGAGCTGTTCCACGCCACCGGTCGAGTTCGCCGCCGATATCTAAACAATCGGGTGGTGCGACTTGATCCTCTGTCCGTTCGCGGACCGGGCGGGGCGCGGTTAAATCCCCTGCTGCACATCGATCCTGATTCGCCTTTGTTGGGTGATCAGGCCACAGCGATCGCCGAAGCTCTGGTCGTTCGGACCGGACGTGAATCTGAAGATCATTGGAATGATAGTGCGCAGTTGGGTATCACCGGGGCACTTCTCTACGTGATTACCTACGCCGCTCCCGAGGACCGAAATCTCAACGCGGTTGCGGACTTGCTGACCGATGCCGACGCCTTCGCCGGAATGGTGGCGATGATGCGAGACGTCAGCGGGGATCTGGCCCAGGTCTGTGTTCATCCACAAGCGTACCAACTCCTCAAACGCTACGGCAACACAATGGCAAGTTGGGAAGATCGCGAGTTGTCGTCGATTCGGTCGAGCATTGGACGGCATCTGTCGTGGCTCCACAGCCCGCTTGTCGAGGAACATCTCTCCACGAGCGACTTCGACCCGCAGGATTTGGTCCATGCCGACGTGACCGTCTACATGATCCTCCCACCGAAATTCCTGTCAACGCTCTCACGTCTCTTACGGCTGTGGGTCACCACCCTCTACGGGTCGATCACGGAGTGCGGACCACAGGAAGATCGCGAGGTGTTGTTCATGCTCGATGAGGCGGGCAATCTCGGACCGATGCCTTCCCTCTATCAAGCGATCACGCTGGGCCGCGGATACGGTCTTCGCGTTTGGCTCATTCTTCAGTCAATCAGCCAGCTCAAGAATCTCTTCCCGAAGGATGGAGAGCACCAGACGGTGGAGGCGTCGCTCGATCACAAAATGTTCTTCGGAGTGCGGGATTATGCGACCGCCGAGATGGTGTCCAACTACGCCGGGACGGCGACAGTGGAAGTCACCAGCCACACGACAAGCCAGGGTTCCACATCATCCGGCGGCCTGTTCAGCGGAGAGAAGCATTCTTACTCGACAAATCAGGGAACCAGCCAGACGCGGTCGGAAACTGGTAGGAAGCTGTTGATGCCGGATGAAATCATCCAGTTACCCGCAGATTTGGCAGTGATCCTGACAAAAGGTGTCCCGCCAATCCTCGCATGGTTGGCGAAATACTACCTGACGCCTGAGTTGGTTCGCGTGTTGATGGATGTCGAACCGAAGTGAGACGTTCTGAGAGTACCTGACCAGTGCGGCTGCCGCAACGGGTCCGGAGTCGCTGAATAATCAAGACCCCGATGTCCAATCATCAAGACCGGAGGATGTCCGATGCGACGCAAAAACTTGGTTCTGTGGATCTCGACTCTCGCAGTGGCCGGGGTCGCGTGGCTCCTCACCCTCGCGGCGTGGGGTTGCGAACTGGACCCGTGGGGGCTGGCGAGTTCGGTTATCCCGGAGAACGTCGGGCTGGCCGCAACGGTGATGATCCTGCGGCACGGCTGCGAGGCGTGCATCTGCGCGGCGCTGATGCTGATGGCGACCGGACTCATCGAAGAGGCAACGGAGGAACGGCGTCCGTTCCGGAAGACCGTCGATCGGTCGTGAATGCTGTCCGGAATGTCATCGGGGGTCGGATTGCAACTTCGACTCCCCCACCCAAGTTAACGCAGAATAACGTCCTTTATTCATCGCTAAGTTAGATTGTTCCGAAATCGCGACGACAAGGAGGATCTTCGACGCGCGTGCCGCAAAACGACCTCTCTATGGAGAATAGGTCGGAATGCATGTCTCCTGACCGGCCATGAAACTGACGGCGGATGAACGCGAGCGGTTGTTGAAATTCTTCGCGTGCCTATCACCCGAAGCCGCTCGCCTGTTCCTTACGCTGTTTGCCGAGAGCGAATCTTCCGCTTGTAAGCCTTCATATACGGAATTTTCCGAAGCCGAATCTTCTCCGCTGAGGTCGGGCGGTCGGGTTCGAACGCCCGATGCCAGTTCCTTTCTTCACAAAGCTTCAAAAGCACGGTCTTAACAATCGCCCGCATCTTCGCATCGTCCAAAGACACTTTGTCTGGCATCCCGTCAAGCATCGTTGAGTAGCTAAGATGCTCGGGTGTCTTCTCTTTAATGTTGGTTAACTCTCCTCGGTGCCGAATGAAGACCGTTCGCACTTCCGGCGAGCCGGTGAAGTGGAATTGCACCACTGCGATTTGCCGCCGCCCGTTCTTTACAAACAGGCAGAGCATCTTTTCCACTACTCTCCGGATTGCGCTTTGCAGCTTCACTCGCGCGGCTTCACGGTCTTCCGCCGAGTCGAGAGCGGTAATCAACGTATGGCAACTCCCCCACGCTTCGCTTTGCGGGTTGCTCGCACGCATGCGTGCGTCCGCGAGTTTTCCTCCGAGTTCCAGCCTACGCGCCTCCAACCGCTTCGCCGCATTCACGAGAGCCTCGACGGAATCGCCAGCGACTAGCCGATCTTCGATCTTCTGAAGTTGCGTTTCGATGTCCTGAACCTGCGCGCCGAGAGACATGGCCTCGTCGCCGGCGCTGTCGTGGTCAGGGAGGATATCCATTGGGTCAATTTCCGCGAGACAGGACAGCACGCCAGTTTCAAACGCGGGAACGGAGAAGGACGCGAGATTCGCCTGCGCCACCAGCGCGAGCGAGTTGACGTAACGCGGACAGCCATACGCCTTTTTCTTGCGGATGTTCCGGAAGAACTTATATTCCATGCGGTCGCCGTCTTCCGCGTGAAGCATCAGGCCAGCAAACAAATTTACGTCGTGCCTGCTTCGCCCGCCGCTGTGGTTCAACCTCTGCTTCAACCCCGCTTGCACCTTCCAATAAAGCTCATCCGAGATCACCGGGGGATAAAAACCGCTGATCGGGTCGCCTTCTGGCTTCTTGCCCTTCATTGGCTGATACTCGCCCAGCACCGCCCGCCCCACAAGGACGCTTCCGATGTAGCTGTTGCTCCAATGTTTTGCCCGCCCGAACGGCTTGTGCTTGGCTTCGAGCAAGCGCCGGATGATGTTGTTGATTCCAAGGCCGTCCGCGCTCGACTGGAACATCAGGCGAACGGCTTCCACTCGGTCCGGTATGACTTCGTACTTGTCGCCTACTTTGCGGAGCCAACCTGGGCATTTTTTTGAAACAGCGGTCTTGGTTACACGCGCCTGTTGCCGCTTTCGCTCCCAGGCTGCTCCGATGCGAACTGACTTCATCGCGCTTTCCGAGTTGCCGCGCCGAAGCTCCATAATCGCCATCATCAGTTTCGGCGAGAGGTCAGCTTCTCCCTTTCGGAACTCGGTGATGACGGGCGAGAGCTGAACGACGATGATTCCTTTCAGGATCAAGCCCAGCAGGACGTGAAGCCCTTCCTCAACATCTTCGCGAGAGAGCCGGTCCAGGTTCTCGACAAGGAAGTAGGAACCCGGCTTGATGCTCCCTGCTTCGACCAGTTTCAGGAATTGCCCCAGCGCGTGCTTGTCGCTGCGATGCTTTCCTCGGAATCCGGAAACCCCTTCATCCTTCAGTTTCAGCTTGGTATCGAGGGTAAGCCCCTTCTCGCTGATGAACTTGTCGCGCGTCGCTGTCTGCCGTCGCACGCTATCGCCCTTGCGTTGCACTCGGTCACTGAAGCGGATGTAGGAGTAGGCGAGGGCGGACGAGTCGGTCTGGCGCTTTTCGAGCATAGCAGTTACCCTTTGGGTGGCCGAGTCCAACTAAAGCATGATACCAGCGATCTTTCCCTTCTGTCCAGGTCATTACGAACACGGACAAGAAGGATAACTGACACCCGGCCGTGAACGGATCAGTTGGGTTCAATGCGAGAACGATGAGCCATGCGAAGGCAAACGCATTTGCCGGGATCACTGGTCGGCGCAGAATAATTCCGCCACACACCACCGCCACCATCACCACCGCGCGGATTGCCGATGGACGCGCACCAGTCATCAGTGCATACGCTAAAAGAAAGATGAAAACCACCCACGCACCATGCCTGCGCCGCACGCTGCACACCCGCAAAATCAGCCACAAGAACCAGCTCAGGACAACGAGGTGCTGGCCCGAGATCGCCAGCACATGAATGACGCCCGTGCGAACGTAACTGTCCCATTCCTCGCGATCCAGGGCCGTGCTGTCGCCCAGAAGAAGAGCCGTCGCGAGTCCCGATTCGTCTGGCAGAGTTGCTTGAAGTGCTCGCGTACCCCATCCGCGCACCGCCGCTAACCAACCAAATAACGATGCCCGCCAGCCTTCGGCCAGCCGCACCACCGGATCAGCCGAACGCTTCACGCGCAGATCGGCCGTGATGCGGCGATCGAGGAGAAACGTGCGGTAGTTTCGTTCACCGGGATTGCGTGGGTCATCGGGGCGGGTGAGTCGGCCGGTCAGTTCCACGACATCCCCACAGTGCAAATCGTCGAGCCGGCCCTCCACGGTCAATCGCACCGAACCCGACGAGGACCGCCAGCCCTCTGGACCCTCCACCGCAGTCACTTCCAACACACCTGTACTGACAGCCTCGCGCTGCACCGTGAGCAGTGGATCGTAGCGCGGGCGGCGGAAACGGTCGGGTTCCTCCGTCAGCTTGCCGCGCAGTCGAATCGCTTGCGGCGTGTCGCGCGTGAACTGCCCGATGTTATCGGCGTCGAAGATATGACGATGCGAGTGGTGATGCACTGCGGCCAGAGTGGCGACACAAACAAGCTGCCAGCCGAGTGCGGATTGCGGCGCCGCCACGCGTGTGAAGAACCAGCCGACGAGTGAGATAACCGCTACAATCAGCCCGGGATCGAACGGAATGCCGATATAGCGATCCACGACCAGACCCACCGACGCCGCGAGTGCAATCGGCACGAGCGGCGCGCGGACAAACTCCCGCCAGGGAGCTTCAGGCGGTTTGGATGTTGGGTCCGGCAGGGGCGAAGGTGCAGACATCGGGAAATATCGTACCCGGTTGCCCGACCCGCGTCAGAAGTCGATGTGCAAACTCTCGAACTTGCAGTTTGGGTATTGCGCCTTGATCTTCTTGATTTTTGCTTCCGGTTCGGCCCCAAAGCCCAGGTGAATTTTCGTGAGTTTCGACACGTTCGCCATACCGGTAACACCGTTGAGCGTCGTCTTTACGGGGGAGATGTCGATTTCGCGGAGAGTTTTGCTTTCGCCCAGTGCCTTCAGGCCCTTATCCGTGAGTCCGAAGCTCGTCTGCAATTGTTCGAGTTTGGGCAACTTCGCGATGTGGGCATAGCCTGCGTCGGTTACTTGAGAGCCGACCACGAGGGTCCGCAACTCCGGCATCCCGCTGATGGCTTCCATGGTCTTGTCGCCCACGTTGCTGTTGCTCATGTGCAGTCGGCGGAGTTTCTTGAAGGCTACGACTTGCTTGAAGCCGTCATCCGTGATCTCGAAATTCTGACCCAACCACAGTTCTTCCAGGTCTGGGAACGTGGCCACCAGCGTCTTGATCCCCTCGTCGGTGATCGTGGTGTTGAGCAGGCTCAACGCTTTGAGCGCCTTCAAATTTGCCAACTCCTTGAGGTTCTCATCGGTGATGCCAGTAAAAGCAAGGCTCAGGCGCTCGAGCTTCTTAAGCCCGGCAAGATGCTTCACCCCGCTCCCCTTGATCTTCTGGCCCTGAAGCTGAAGAGATCGCACCTCGGGATAGTCCGCGAAGAGTTTGAGGTCGTCGTCGGTCAGATCCTGGCCGAACGAGAAGAATTCCGTCACCGGCTGTCCGGGCAGGGTCTTGTCAGTCCGCCATTGAACTTTGAGTTTCTTGAACGCTGGTTCGTTCTCCGGGTTGGGTTCCGAGCGAGCGGGGGAAACGAAACTCACAACCAGCGACAGCACTACAGCCACGGTCGACACGAACCGAACTGAACGCATGGGTATGCTCCCCGAGGGTGAAATAGTGCGGAGATTGTACCGTCGTGGGTCACTCGCGATCCATATGGATCGCGCTACAAGCGGGAGTTCTTGTTCTCCTTGTCGTCTTCTCCACACGACCGACAGCCAACAAAAGAGTGGCGTACGCCACCTTCCGCCAGACGCGCCACTTGGCGAACCGAGCCCTTCCCGCTGAAATGCCAATATGGAAACCGTGCACGTCGATCTCGGCTCGCGAAGTTACGACATCGCCATCACGCACCACGATGCTTCGGGCATTGGTCCGTTCGTGCGCAAGTGCCTACCCCAAACGTCCACTGTGCTCGTGGTCTGCGATGAGAACACGCAACTGCACGGCCGGGCCGTGCAGGCCGCGCTTGCGGCGCGCGCATTCCGAACCGGCTTCACCACCGTCCCTGCGGGAGAGACATCGAAAAGCATTGTGGAAGTGTCCTCCCTCTACGATGCCCTCTACGAACTTGCGGCTGACCGGAAGACCTGCGTCGTTGCGGTCGGCGGCGGAGTGATTGGCGATCTCGCCGGGTTCGCCGCTGCCACATACAACCGTGGGCTGCCTCTGCTAATGGTGCCCACCACTTTGCTTGCGATGGTGGATTCCTCCGTTGGCGGCAAAACCGGCATCAACCACCCGAAGGGGAAGAACCTCATCGGTTCCTTCCACCAGCCAAGCGGCGTATGGATCGATCTCGCGTATATGAGTACACTCCCCGAACGCGAATACATCAGTGGGCTCGCCGAGGTGGTGAAGTATGGCGTGATTCTCGATGCCGACTTTTTCACGTATCTCGAAGCCAACACGACCCCGATCCACGAACGCGAGCCGGCGGCGTTGCTTCGCGTCGTCGTGCGCTGTTGTCGCCTGAAAGCGGACGTGGTGGAGCACGACGAGTACGAACTCACCGGTCTACGTGCGGTGTTGAATTACGGACATACGTTTGCACATGCCTTCGAGACATGCGCGGGGTACGGCACTCTCCTGCACGGCGAGGCGGTCGCGATGGGCATGAGTTGTGCCGCCAAACTCGCCGAAAAGCGAAACTTGATCGACGCCGACTTTGTGCGGCGGCAGGAGACTTTGCTCGCCAATCTGGGACTGCCGACTTCTCCCGGCACGACTCACCCGGCCGACGAACTCATAGCGGTGATGCGACGCGATAAAAAAGCCGTTGCCGGGCAGATGCGGTTCATCCTCCCCACGCGGCTCGGCGAGGTGAGGCTCTTCGACGATGTCCCCGAATCTCTGGTCCGCGCGGTACTGGAGGGTCGATGATCTACTCCGAAGCAGCAAAGTGGATTCGCGCCCGGTTGTGGATCGCGCTGGTGGCGGGGTTCGTGCCGTGGGTGGTGTGGATCGGTGGAATCGCCTACAAGAACGGCAAATCCGACATCGCGGACAAACCGCTCGGCGTCGATCACCTCGCGTTCTATCATGCGGCCCGGCTCATTCGCGATGGCGAATCCTATCGACTGTACAACTACAACGAACTGACCGAAATCCACTACCAGCAGCAGCTCCTTGGCTGGGGCTGGGACGGCTTCGAGGCGTACCGTAATCCGCCGTTTTACGCGCTGCTCTACCTGCCAACGGCCGGTCTTACTTACAACGCCAGTTTCACAATCTGGACTGTGGTCAGTTTTGCATTGCTGGCGCTAGCGATTCGCTTGCTTCGCCCCGACCAACCGCTCCGCGTACTCCTCTGGGCGCTCACGTTCTACCCAGTATTCGCAACGATCAGCTTCGGTCAAAACACGTTCATCAGCCTCGCGATCTTCGCGGGGGTGTACCGGCTTTTGAGCAACGACCACCGGTTTGCGGCCGGGCTGGTCGCGGGACTCTTGTGGTTTAAGCCACAACTGCTACTCGGCCTCTTCATCTGGTGGGCATTCCAGCCAAAACAATACTTGCGTTCGGTTTTAGGGGTCGGCATCACCGGGCTTGCTCTGGCTGCAATATCGTGGTTGGCGGTGCCGGAGGGCTCGTGGGCGTTCGTACTCACGCTTCGCGGCAATATGGGCTTCGCGGAATTCGGCCTGTGGAACGTGATGAACCCGAAGGCGTTTTTCGCGCTGCTCTTCCCCAACATGCCGGAAGTGTACTGGCCGTTGACCGCGGGTTGTTCGCTGGCGAGTGTGGCGGTCGCTTGGCGGGTGAAGCAACGAACCGGCGCGCCGGTTGCTGTAATGTTCCCCATCGCGGTGTATCTGTCGCTCTGGGCGTCGCCACACGCTCTTGTTTACGAGTGGGCGTTGCTCATTGCTCCGGCCATTGTGCTATGGGAGCGATTCCCGGCTTTACGCAATGCATGGCTCTGCTTGTTTGCACTGGCGTGGATTGGTCTGGCGATCAGCACCCCACTGGCGAAGATGCAGATTGCGGCGGAATGGCCAGTCGCGATGCAAGTAGGGGTGCCGATATTGGGATTTGCAGGTTGGCTCGCTGCTCGCGAACTGGCGCGGCCATCCGAAGCGCAGACCTGACTAATTGGTGCCCAACAACGTTAGACCGCTACAAGCGGACTGTAACATACTGTGATCCTTCTCGCGAACTGGATCGCACTCAAGACGCCGCAGCTTAAATCGGGTACACTAAACTTTACCCACCAGTTGAATAAATGAGAACCAGCCAGGGCATGTTCTCATTTGCCAGCTCAGCACCCCTCATGACGGACATCGTGGTCATGGCTCAGCGCCGTGTTGGATTATGGTTAATTGGTGCTGGTGGCGGCGTCGCCAGCACAACCGCTCTCGGTCTGTCGGCACTCGCCCGCGGATTGACGCCGACCGCCGGCATGGTCACTGCGCTACCGCAATTTGCCGGTCACGACCTTGACTCGCCGGACTCATTTGTTCTCGGTGGACACGACATCCGGGAGGCGGATTTTGTGACCGGAGCGGGTGAGTTACACGCTCGCAGTGGTGTTTTCAATCTAGCCACGATCCAAATGTGCCTGGAAGACCTCCAACAGTGGTCGAAAAATATCCGTCCGGGCATTGTATACAAGCCCAACGCCGCCATTAGCGCACTCACTGATCGCTCCGATGTCCGCAATGCCCGCTCGCCGCGTGAAGCCATCGACGCGATTCAAGCCGATCTGAAAGCGTTCAAGACCGCGCACAGGCTCGATCAACTTGTTGTGGTGAATGCCGCTTCCACCGAACCGCCATTTGACGTGGGAGAGGAGCAGAAGTCGTTGGAGCGGTTGCTTCCTGCTCTCGACCGTTCATCGCCAGCCGCCCTGCCGACCAGCAGCATCTACGCCTTCGCCGCGATCGACGCCAGTTGCCCGTATATCAACATGACTCCCAGCTGCGGGTCCACGCTCCCTGCCCTGGAGGAACTCGCCCGCAAGCGAGACGTGCCACATGCTGGCCAGGATCTGAAGACCGGTGAAACGCTCATCAAGTCGGTCCTGGCGCCGATGTTCGCCCGGCGAAACCTCCGCGTTCTGAGTTGGGTTGGGCACAATATCCTTGGCAACCGCGACGGATTGGTACTCAACGACCCGGAAAACAAAGCGAGCAAGGTTAAGAGCAAGGATGCTCTACTTGCTGCGCTTTTGGGCTACAAACCGCAATCCATTGTGAGCATCGAATACATCGAATCGTTGGACGACTGGAAGACGGCGTGGGACCACATCCACTTTGAAGGTTTCCTCGGCACGAAGATGATGCTGCAGTTTACGTGGCAAGGCTGCGATTCATTGCTGGCAGCACCGCTCGTGATCGACCTCGTTCGCCTGGCTGCGCTAGCCCAACGTCGTGGCGAAAGCGGTCCCATGCCGCACACCGCGTGCTTCTTCAAGAGCCCCGTCGGCGTGAACGAACACGACTTCAGCAAGCAATTCACGATGTTGGAAGAGTATTTGGCGAACCCCGACCGCAAGGTCGGTGGGTGAGCATCGCTGGACACCCACCGGCCTCGCGGCCAGGGTTCGCCCGGAGTTATCATGCAACTGGCTTTCTCCACCAACGCCTACCTTCATTACTCGTTCGCGGATGCGGTGTCGCGGCTGGCGAAAATCGGCTACCGCGGCGTCGAGATCATGGCGGACGTACCGCACGCGTGGCCTGCGTATCTGCTCCCCGAGCAGAAGCAGGCTATTCGCGACGCCCTTGCGAAAAACAATCTCGCCATCTCGAACATCAACGCGTTCATGATGCACGCGGTCAACGATCCGCGGCAGAAATACTGGCATCCCTCGTGGATCGAGCCGGACGTTCACTACCGCCGCATCCGCATCGACCACACCAAGCGAGCACTCACCCTTGCGAAGGAACTGGGCGCGAAGTGCATCACCACCGAGCCGGGTGGACCAGTTGAAGGACGTTCGTGGAACGAGTGCCTGAAGCTGTTCGTGGAGATGCTCAAGCCTGTGGTCGAACACGCGGAGAAGGAGCAGGTACTTCTGCTTGTGGAACCGGAGCCGGATCTGCTTATTGAAACAGCGGATCAGTACCTGGAGTTCGCGTCGAAGATTTCTTCGCCCTATCTGGGCCTCAACTTCGACATCGGCCACTCATACTGCGTGAAGGATGAACCGCCGGAAACAATTCGCCGGCTGGCGAAACTCATTCGCCACGTCCATCTGGAAGACATCGCCGCCACTCGCGTTCACCATCACATGATCCCCGGCGAAGGCGCGATCGACTTCGGAGCGACGCTCGCTGCGCTCAAGGAAGTCGGCTACGACGGCTGGGTGACAATCGAGCTTTACACCTGCCACGAGAACCCCGACCACGCCGCGACCACGGCCCGCGAACGCATTCTCAAGATCGCGGATCGCGTGGGGGTGAAGTTCTAAACCGCGATCAATCGTCCGGCAGATTGGCGACAGCTTCTTCAAGCAATTGTGCGGCGAGTTGCATCGGGCTGATTTTCCGATCTGCGTTGCTGGCTCGTGCGGCAAGCCGAGCGAGTTTCGCCTCGGTGGCAGCACTCATTGGCACTTTTGGTGTAACGGTCCAGGTGACAACACTTGGGCGACCTGGTCGCTTCCCAATACCAGGCGTGAGCCGTGCCTGCAGGGTGGTAACGATCTCAACCAAGCGTGCGGCCCCAAACGCGCCCCCACCAGTGTCGGGCACCTGCCCGACCACTTTCGCTCCCAAAAGCTCGGCGATCTTCGCCGTGTTCGTTGCCATGTTTCCACCTATTCAGCCAACGGAAATCCAATCTCGAGATATTCGCGGTCGATCACCAAACCTACCGCACCTTGTCGTGTCTCGGTTCCCATACGAATCAAAAACGCTCGTAATGTCGCAGCCTGCTGTTCGATCCGCGCAGCGTTTGTGTAGCACTGAATGACAACGGGCTGGTCATAGATCAGCGTCCCACCTTGGCTGTCGTCCCGCCACACGCCGCGTCCCTGTGGGAATGCAGTTGCCCCACCGAAACATTCGCCGAGAACCTTCAATGCCTCATCAACCCAAGACGATTGATCAATTGGTTGGTTGAACCTATCCACACTTGGAATAAAAAGCACTAGCAGCGTCGATTCGGCTTTGCTCGCGCCAAGCAACTCGGCAGGATTGGGCATTTCGCGCTCCGCACTGAATGCGGTCAATCATCCACAAACGTCATGGTTCTACTTTCTGGGCAAAAAGTCAATCCCAACCTCAACAGATCACTCCTCCTTCAGCAGCGACTTTGCGCTGCTGTCACGTTTGTCCTCCAGCCACGCGACTTCGCCACTGTCTGCAAATCGCTTCACGCCGACTTGTTTGATTGCCGTGTCCGGAACCACTTTCAGCGGCGTGTAGCGGGGGTGGTGGCTCTCCTTGTACGGATCGTTCGCCTTCGCGTTGTAGCAGCAGATCATCGCCCAGCGCGGGTGGTCGCTCTTGTTCTGGTCGCTGCGGTGCAGCAAGTTGGAGTGGAAGAACAACGCATCGCCCGGTTCCATCAGCACGTATACGAGCGGGAACTGCTCCGGCCGCTTCAGAATCTCGTCAACGCGTTCGCGATCGGCACCGGCCTGATCGCCGGTGAGAACGTGATTGATCCGCCCGCAGTGATGAGAGTTTTGAATCACTTGCAGACAGCCGTTCTCTTTCGTGCAAGGATCAACCGCGATGAACACGGAAGTGAGGTTCGGCGTCAGCACGCCGTTCTGATACCAGTAGCCGTAATCCTGGTGCCATGCCCACGCGCCGCCCACCTTCGCATCCTTCAGAATCATCTTCGAGTGATAGTGGTAGACTTCTCCGCCAAGTAATTGTTCAGCACTCTTCACCATCCGTTCGCAGCGGGCGAACATGCCGTAAATGCCGTCGCCAGGGTGATTCCATAACGACAACCGCACGACGCCGCCTTCGCCATCGGCGCGACCGAAGGAGCGTTTATCCAGTTCGTTGTCTTCCTTCGCGGATCGGCGAAGGAGATCGATTTCTTCCGCGTCAAACAACCCGCGTGCGAGATAAAACCCTGCGGCGTGGTATTCGCGAACCGCAACATCGGAGAGGACAGAGGGCATCAGCAGGCTCCCGCGAAAGTGATTCGATTCTCGTCGTGCTTGTGGTTACCATATCCAAACCCGTACTTCTCCCCAACTGCCAGTTCACACCATGCGAACGATTGCTTTCTTCACGCTGCTACTTACCGTCGCTATTGGTTCGCGGCTCACTGCTGCCGATCCCAAACCCAGCGACAAGCCGATTCCGCCCCAGGAAGCACCCGGCAAAATGACTCTGCCCGAAGGCTTCAAAGTCACCCTCTTTGCGGGGGAACCGGACATCGTGCAACCCATCGCGTTCACCTTCGACGATCGCGGGCGAATGTGGGTGGTCGAGTGCCTCAGCTATCCAAAGTGGTCACGCGATGGCAAGGGAAGCGATCGCGTGGTGATTCTCGAAGACACCAATGGCGATGGCACCTTCGACAAGAAGACCGTGTTCATGGACAACGGCGTGAACCTCTCCGGCATCGAACTCGGCTTCGGTGGCGTGTGGCTCTGCTCGTCGCCCAATTTGCTGTTTGTACCCATTCTTGATGGCGACAAGCCCGGCAAGCCGGAGGTGAAGCTCGACGGCTGGAACATGATCGATACCAAGCACAACATCTTCAACTCGCTCGTGTGGGGGCCGGATGGCTGGCTCTATGGCTGCAACGGCATTCAGGCGAAAGCCTGGGTCGGTGCTCCTGGCACTCCCAAGGAGAAGCGAACTTACCTCGATTGCGGCGTCTGGCGTTATCACCCCACCCGGAAGACATTCGAAGCAGTCGCCCACGGCACCACCAATCCGTTCGGTCTCGACTTCGACGATCACGGCGAACTCTTCATCACCAACTGCGTCATCGATCACCTGTTTCACTTTGTTCCCGGCGGGCATTACGTCCGCATGTACGGCCAGGACGCAAACCCATACGTTTATGACCTGATGAAGAGTTGCGTCGATTACCGCCACTGGGCCAGCGGTGACTGGACGAGTTCGCGAAGTACTGGCGCCGGCGGGAAGCCGGAACACTCCGACGCTGGCGGCGGCCATGCACATAGTGGCTGTGCGATCTACCTGGGGGATAACTTCCCGCCGGAATATCGCAACACACTTTTCACCGCCAACATTCACGGTAACCGACTGAACAATGATGGTCTGGAGCGCACTAAAACTGGCATGAAGGGCGTCCGGCGGAAAGACTTTCTCTTCGCGAATGATTCGTGGTTCCGGGGAATTTGCGTGAAGGTCGGCCCGGAAGGCGCACTATACGTCAGCGACTGGTGCGATACCGGCGAATGCCACAATTACGACAAGTGCGATATCACCAACGGCCGCATCTATCGGGTTGTGTACAAGGACGCAAAGCCGTGGCGAGGAGATGTATCAAAGCTCACCGACGCAGAACTGGTGAAACTGCAACAGTCGCCGAATGACTGGTTAGTGCGGAAGGCCCGGCGGGTGCTTCAAGAACGGGCCACAGCCGGGAAACTGGAAAGTGGAAGGCTCGCGCCGTTGGGAGCAATCCTTCACGGCGGAGCGAACGTGCGCGAGCAACTTCGGGCGTTGTGGGTCCTGGCGGCGACGGAACTGTTACCAACGGGCGAGCTGCTTCCAGTCCTCAAAGGACACGACGAAGCGTTGCGAGCGTGGGCATTCCGCTTCCTACTCGAGAGCAATCGCAAACTGGACGTCAACCAGACGCAACAGTTGGACGCCGCCGTTCGAGGTGAAGAGTCGCCTTACGTGCGGCTCCATATCGCGGGTGCTTTGGCCGGGCGGCAAGTGGGGCCCGACAGTCATAACCTCGCCGTGAGTATCGCCCGTTGGGAAGAGACCGATCCACATGTGCTGCTGATGATGTGGTACGCCATTGAAGCCGCCTCACGCGATAAGCCCGAGTCCGCGTTGCGTCTCATCCCTGATCACGCGCACTCGCTGTTACGCAGAAACGCGGTGCGATTCATCCTCGCGAAAACCAACAACCTACCGAAAACACTTGAACGGCTCGCCGTCGAGCTTCACCCCAAGAAGGAGGTGGAATCGCTCACGCGTATCCAGGCGCAGATCGACATCATCCGGGCGATACGCGACGAACTCGCGGGACGGAAGGACGTGCCATTACCTGTCAGTTGGCAATATACCTTCGCCGCGATTCAAAAGAACGCCACGCCAGAGGCGCTCCGGACCAGGCTGCTCCGCGAAGCCGAGGCTCTCGGGGTCGTCTTCGGCGACCGTGTCGCCATCGGGGTGATGACGAGGCGAGTCACTGACAGCAAGGCGAAGATTGAAGATCGCCGCGCCGCGATCGAACTACTCGCGCCGCGGAAACTACCGGACTTTGCCAAGACGCTACAGGAATTGCTCGACGATCCGGCTCTGCGCGGAACTGCCATTCGCGCACTCGCCGGCTTCCCAGATGCCGACACTCCTGCCGCGATCATCAAGGCTTATCCGAAACTCACGGCGGAAGAAAAAACGGATGCCGTGCAGACTCTTTCCGCCCGCGTTGCGTTCGCGGATGCGCTCCTGGATGCCATCGAGAAAGGTACCATTCCCCGCGGCGATGTTCCGGTGACCGCTGCCCGACAAATACTAGCTCTCAACAACAAGGGGTTGAGCGAGCGACTGGGGAAAGTTTGGGGGAAGATCACCCCCGCCAGCACTGAACGGGTTGCAATGATCAAGAAATGGAAAAATGAGTTGACCGAAGACGTGATAAAGAAGGCCGATACCGCGAATGGCCGAAAACTCTTCACGCAACACTGCGCCTCCTGTCACAAAATGTTCGGCGAGGGTCAATCGGTTGGGCCGGAACTGACCGGTTCTCAGCGCGCAAACCTCGATTACGTTCTCGAAAACGTGCTCGACCCGAGTGCAGTCGTTCCACGCGAGTTCCAGATGGTGAACTTCACCCTTGCGGACGACCGCGTGGTGTCCGGTATTATCCTTCGCGAAACGAAAGACGCCGTGACGGTTCGCACCGTTAACGACACAATTACAATTCCCACCGCCGACATCGCGACTCGCAAGCAAACTTCGGTTTCGATCATGCCCGAAGGACTGTTCGACCGCATGAAACCGGAAGAAGTACGCGACCTCGTCGCGTACTTGCGCGCGAAAGAGCAAGTGCCGATACCCAAAGGAAAGTAGTAGCGGGTCTCCGTGTGCCGTTCTTCAAATGAGCAGACATACTCCATGCGACATCAGCATGACGGGACACGGAGACCTGCTACTACTCTGAGGTGCCTCATGTTCACTCGCTGCCTGTTCGTTTGTGCGTTGGGCCTCCTTATCACCCCTCTCCTTCTCCCCGCCGAGCGCCCCACGGCGGAGCCGTTCAAAGCCGGACGCTCAGTCACGGTTGCGAATAACGGAATGGTCGCGACCAGCCACCCGCTCGCGGCGCAAGTGGGCTTGGATGTACTGAAGCAAGGAGGCAACGCGATCGATGCAGCCATTGCCACAAGCGCAGCGATGGGCCTCATGGAGCCGATGTCCTGCGGGATTGGCGGTGATCTGTATGCGATTGTCTGGGACGCCAAGACGCAGAAGCTGTATGGGCTCAACGCCAGCGGGCGAGCACCCGGCAAAGCGACCATCGAGTTCTTCAAGGACAAGAAACTCACGGAGATACCAACCTCCGGCCCGCTCAGCTGGTCCGTACCGGGCTGCGTTGATGGCTGGGATCAACTTCGGCAAAAATTCGGCACAAAGAGCTTCAAAGAACTCCTCGTTCCCAGCATCGAGTACGCCGAGAAGGGAGTACCGGTACCGGAGGTCATCGCGGGGTACTGGCGATCCGCCATGAAGATGCGTGACCCCGGCATGCGTCAGACGTTCCTGATCAACGATGGCGAGGTGTTCCGTTCGCCCGAGGTCGGCGAACTGTTCAAGAATCCTGCTCTGGCTCGCTCATACCGGCTCATCGCGGAGGGCGGACGCGATGCCTACTACAAGGGAGAAATCGCGAGGAAGCTCGTGGCGTTTTCGGACAAAGTGGGCGGACTCTTTACGCAGAAGGATTTCGCGGACCACAAGTCGGAATGGGTCGAACCGGTCAAAACGACCTATCGCGGCTATGAAATGTGGGAGATTCCGCCACCCGGTCAGGGTATCGCGGCGCTCCAGATGCTCAACCTGCTCGAACCGCACGACCTCAAGAAGATGGGGCCGACTTCACCGGATTATTGGCACCTTCTTGTTGAAGCCAAGAAGCTCGCTTATGCCGATCGCGCGAAGTTCTATGCCGACCCCGCGTTTGCGAAAGTGCCGGTCAGCGAACTGATCTCGAAAGAATACGCGAAGGAACGCGGCAAGCTATTCGACCCCGAGAAAGTGCTGACGGATGTCCCTGCGGGCGACCCCAAACTTGGCAAGTCCGACACGATTTATTTGTGCGTGGTGGACAAAGACCGCAATTGCGTATCGCTGATTCAAAGCAATTACAGCGGATTCGGCTCGGGGCTTTCTGCACCCGGCACTGGCTTTGGCATTCAGAATCGAGGATGCCTCTTCGCGCTCGATGAAACACACGCCAACAAGCTCGAGCCTGGCAAGCGACCATTCCACACGATCATCCCGGCGATGGTCACGAAAAACGGCAAGCCATACTTCACGTTCGGCGTGATGGGGGGCGATATGCAGCCGCAAGGACACGTAGAAGTGCTGGTGAACCTACTTGACTTTGGAATGAATGTACAAGCCGCAGGCGAAGCCCCGCGTGTCGAGCATGTTGGTAGTGCCACCCCCACCGGTCGACCGGAAAAGCCGAGGGGCGGGATCATTAAGGCCGAACCCGGCATCCCGGAGGATGTGGTGAAGGAACTCACTCGCCGGGGGCACACAGTCGAGAGAGTGAAAGTCAACGGCGGCGGTTATCAGGGTATTCTGATCGATCCGAAGACCGGGGTACTTCACGGCGGGAGCGAAGCGCGCAAAGATGGTGCCGCGGTGGGGTATTGAGAGATGGATTGGCCTGCTTGGTCACCGGTGAACTAAGCGTTTCAGCATTCGGCGTGAGAATCTCGCGAGCCGAGAGAGGAAACTCCGATTCACCATTCGGGTCAGGCTTTCAATCCCCTGCTTTTGGCGTTCAATTTCTCTGAGTTGCGCCTCAAGTTGAGAATCGCGCACGACGACAGCCTTGTCAAGTAATTCAATCTGTCGCCCTTGCAGTTCGAGTAAGTTGAGTCGCGCCTCCGCGGCTTGCCGCAGCATTTCATTTTCGGCAAGGAGTTGTTGACCCAAGCCGTGCAGGCGCTGGATGAGCGCCTCTTTCTCCTGCAACTCCGAAAGCGATGTGGCTGCGATCTCGTTTTTTTCTTCGCGGAAGACGAGGCCATCCTGCTGATAACCCAGAACGCGCTCGCAGAGGTTCGCAACATCCTCGACAGTGCGTACTCCGAATTCCGCGGTATTCAGATGGAGATACCCCTCGCCATAGTGTTTCCAGTTATGTGTGCGGTTGATGCGATCCAGGCTCTTGAAGTCACGAGCCCCGTACTCCTGCTCAAACCACGCCAGCAACTCGGGCGAATCGGTAAGCGCGTGCCGACAACTGGCCTGTACCTCGCGCCACTCGTCGGCTGAATCGATCTCCATCTCCATGATGCAATTGCGGATCAATCGCTTTCGATCCAGAACAAGCTCGTGGTCTCTGCGGAAGAGGTCGTTCTTGGCCCAGAGGAACGCATCGGCGACGGCGGAAGGAATAGGAGGTAAATCCGGCACCCAGGGATGGAGTTCCAAACCCGCCGCCGAGTTGAGTCGGCGGAAGTCGTTGTCGATCGCCGATCCTTTCTTGGAGAAGTGCCGAGCCACTCCCGTGCTGGCACCGGATCGGCCGCAAATCCCGAGTGGAGCGCGAAGAGAGTGATATTCGTCTACCAGTGCCGCCAACGCGAAGGCCGCATGGACATCCGGGGTGCGCGTTTTGAAGACCCGCCCCGTTTTCGAACGCAGTTTTTTCAGCAGATCGCGATGAATCACTGCGTTGTAGATCACGGGCAGATCGGAATACGCCACGTGCCCATTGGCAGCAGCTTGAATCATCGCCCGCGCGTTGCAAACTCGAAGGGCGTGCCCCGTTCGCGTTTGTGTGAGCGGCAACAGCAACGTATTGGCCTGAAAGTACGAATTGTTGACATCCGGCCAGTTGTAGACCGCGCTCTCCCAGCGCAATAACCGCGTGTTTGTTGAGGTGATAACCTCATCAATGACCTTCAACGCGTGCCGCAATAGACCGTCATCGTCACCCTGGATGAGGACGTATTCGCCGCGGGCGTGCGAAACGGCAAACTCCAAGCTGTCGGTCATCGCCAGGAGCGATGGCGTGCGAACGTAACGGATGCGCGGATCGGCACGACGTTCGACCAGTTCTCGCGTCGTCGGTCCGCTAAAGTTGTCGCTGACGACAATTTCGAACTCCGCGCCTTGCTGCGCTTGGCACGTAGTGAGCGTGTGTTCAAGAGTGTGCGGGCGCTCGCGCGTCGGGATGACGATACTGAACCGTGGATCGGGCATGACTCTCCTCCGGTGTGGCGATCAGGCGGCACGGGCGCGACGATCTCGCACACGCACCAGTTCCTGAATGCGAGCTTCTTTCGCTTCCAACTGCAGCAACAGTGCACCAAGGCGGTGCCGCAACGCTTGCATCGTTTCTTCGGGAGCAACACTCAAGAGTAATTCTGCACACGGGTCTGGCCCCGCCGGTTGATGGAGCTGGAGAGTGAATGCCGATTGGTGGGGCCGAGAACGGAGATTGAGTGCGTTCTCCAATTGCTCAATGACTTCCAGCTTCGCTCTCAACTGTTGCTGCGTGTCCGCAATGTCTGCTGTGAGCAATTGCCGGTCTTCGAGCCGCGCATGAGGAATGAACATCGTGCAGAGTTCGGCTGGGTCGGAGGGGAGCACCATGGTTGGAGGGGGAGGTGGGAGTGGCACACCAAGGAACGGCCGTACCCGACGCAGGAGCCACTTCATCGCGCTCACGATGCGCGTCTGGAACGGTCTGGCCTTGGCTTCAAAGAAGGAGAACTCGTTGGTGGCGACGTATGTCAGCAGATACCCCAACCGGAGTTTTTGCCACCAGCTCAGCTTGTTCGTCGCCAGCGTGGCGCGAAGTGAGTCTCGGAGGAAGGGCCAGTATTCGTAGATCGCTCCTTTTCGAGGCCGGGCGGGCTTGTTCGTTGGGCCTTCATAATCCACGCCAACGTGGAAGCACACGGGCGCCGCCGTCTCGAATCCCACGGTGAGAATTTGCCGCAGGATCATAAAGCAATCGTAGTAATCGTACCACCGTTCACCGAGTACTCGCCGCAGCGACTCAGTACGGTGCATGCCGTAGAACAAGCTCGGCTGTAAGTTGTTGAAGAACGCCACCGCATCCGCGAACGCGCTGTGCCGGGCAGAGATGTCCAGCGGCGGTTTCCAGCGTAACAATCCGCGTGTTCGAACGGCGTTGCGCATCCCCGTCATCACTGATCCGGATTGCCCAATCTGTTTCAGGCACACAGCGACGAAATCGGGTGTCCATTCATCGTCATCGGCTGCCCAGAAGAAAAACTCCCCCCGTGCCTGCGCGAGCAGGAATTTGAAGTTCGCTTCCAGGCCAATGTTCTGCGTCTGGCGGTGATAGCGAACGCGCGGGTCCGCTTGCTCGTGAGCCAGCGCAACCGCGCGGGTCTCAGCAGTGGTGGATGAGTTATCGGAAATGAGGATTTCGAGGTTTTGGTAGGTCTGATTCCGAATGCAGTCCAGAGTCCGCTGTAATCCGGCAGGCCGGTTAAATGTCGGAATCCCAACCGTGACGAGGGGGCACCCGTCCGGCGAACTTGCCGGGTTCACATCCATGTGATGCTCCGAACCTCACCCCGCCGCCTTCGGGGTGGTGGAGTGGGAATCCACAGTGTTCGCTCGGCGGCGATATTGCTTCAGTTGCAGCAACACCCGTCAGTACCACGCTTGCCCAGTTTGCTGCAACCCCAAGTGTTACCATCTCGCGGGAGGATCTCTCCGATGCATCCAGATTGTCGCTTCCCAGGAGAATCACACTTTCAGCCGATAGGCAGTAACAGCGTTCGTGCCGAACACCTTCGCAAATGTATCGTTGCCTTTCCCCTCCACGAACTTCGACGCCAGCGCGTACACCGTGGCGTATTTCGCGTACAAATCGCTCACCGGCCAGTTGCTGCCATACATTAGCCTCTCTACTCCAAAGGCTTTCCAGACGACATCCAGTACCGGTGTGTAGAAGCTCAACTCCGTCGGCGCTCCGGTCTGTTTGCGTGTGCTGTCCACCAGCGCCGAGAGCTTGCAAAAGACGTTTGCGCCCGCGTCGCCGCCAATTGCCACCGCTTTCCGCCACGCTTCCGGCGGCTCTTTGCCGTCAATCAGTGGGTTCCCCATATGGTTCACCACCACGCGGAGCTTCGGCAATTTCTCGGCTACCTTGGCAGCGAGGAGGAAGGTTTCGTGTCCGCCATTCAGGTCGAGGGAGAGTTCGTTGTCGCTGAGCGCCTTCAACCGCTCGAATTGCTTTTCGTTCTTGATCGCGTCGCGAACCTCCCCCTCATTCAGCCGAATCCCGCGGAAAAGCGGATTCTTCGCGAATCGCGACAGATTCTTCGCAAAATCGACATCCGTGAGAAGCAACCGGCCGACGACGCCGACAATGATGTCGTTCTCTTTCGCCAGGTCGAGGAGCCACTGGTTGTCTTCCACCCACGGACTGGCTTCAACAACCACCGTGCCAGTCACTCCGTGCGGCGCAGCTAGCTTCTTAAACTCGGCCGGTAGAACCCGGCGGTAGAGCATCTTGTCGTCCTTGCCCGGCCACGGCACGCCCTCCTTGCGGGTCGGATCGTAGAAGTGCGTGTGGACATCGATCACCGGCGGTTTTGCAGCAGCCGCCAGTGTCGGAGCTCCGAGGGCAGAAGCCGTAGTGCAGAGGAAATCACGGCGAGTCAACACGGCATCCCCTCATCAGGAAGACGCATCAGTTTCGCACCGTCGGTCGGTTCATTCAAGCGGAGCGGGAAGTTTCTCCCACTTCGCCAAACCACCTCGGTTCGCTCGGCAGTCGGGTGACTACTTTTTTGGATGGCGTGTTCATTCGGCGGAGTCGTGGTCACATCGGCCCGACATCACATCTTCGCGACGATGGCCTCGATAAATGTGCTGGTGCTGGCACTGCCCCCAATGTCGCGGGTGCGAACTTTCCCCTCCACCAGTACGGTGTCCATCGCCGTACGAATGCGGCTGGCCGCGGGCGCTTCGCCCAGGTCTTTCAAGAGTTCCAGAGCCGGCAGGATTAGCGGAAGGGGATTGGCTGTGTTGAGTGGCACCGCTTCGTGGCTGGCTCCATACACCGCTTCATACACGGTCACGCCGTCACCATGATTGATTGCGGCCGTGGTGCTGACTCCACCGACTAGCCCAGCCCCCAGGTCCGAGAGGAGATCGCCGTAAAGGTTCCCGGCCGCGAGAACCTCGAACTGTTGTGGTCGGCTCACCAACTGATTACAGGTGTTATCGACGATCAAGTCTTTGGGGGTGATCTCGGGGAAATCTTTTGCCACGCGACGAAAACACTCCAAGAACAACCCATCCGCCATCTTGAGGATATTCGCCTTGTGAATGCAATGGACGGTCTTGCGGCCGGTCTTGCGGGCCAACTCAAACGTCAGACGGAAGAACCGCAGACACGCAGCCTCGGTCACGATTTTGAAACTCTGCACGACCCCCGGTACGATCTCGTGCTCGCTCGCGGTGTATAGGTCTTCCGTGATTTCCCGCAGCAGCAGAAAGTCGACACCGGTAAAACGACTACGAATACCCGGGAGGTTGTGAACCGGGCGAGCGGAAGCAAACAGGCCGAGCTTGCGGCGGAATGCCACGTTGTAGTTCGTTGGTACGGCGGGGCCGTGTGCTGTGGGGGTGCCGGCACCCTTCGGCTGAAGGAGTTTCGTCTTGAGCGCGACCCCACAATTGAGAATCGCATCAAACGTGGCCTTTGGCAGCGCATCGTGCCCCTGCTCCAACGCCGCCCGTCCCGCCGTATGAACCTCAAATTCAATCGGCACCCGAGCGGCTTCGAACAACCGCCGCACGGCTTGTTCCTGATCCAAACCCAACCCGCCACCCTGCACAAACACAACCTTCCGCATCTTCTCCTCCCTTCGGCAACCGGGGAGGTATCTTATCGGCACCTCGGCGAACGGCGCGACGTCAGCCCGCCGAGTTGTTCGTCCTCGGCGGGCTGACGTCGGCTGACGTCGCGCTGTTGGCCTAGTGGTGCTGCTCACAAATCGTGCAACAAATTGACTGGGCGTGTTCAGCGAACCACTTGCGCATCTGGTTGTTGGTCCAA
>Ga0209062_1000642_pt1 | contig 92075 bp, 75 predicted proteins | sample Coa_R2_2_FD_187158 | JGI IMG/M metagenome (GOLD analysis project Ga0209062, IMG submission 187158) | Surface soil microbial communities from Centralia Pennsylvania, which are recovering from an underground coalmine fire - Coalmine... | ecosystem: Environmental > Terrestrial > Soil > Unclassified...
AGGCATGGGGGTTCTCGCTTTCTGTCAAACGATGGTGTAATACGTTGACTGTCGCAGAAAAAACCATGCCTTGTCTCTTTCTTCCGTTGTTCAGGTACTTTTTTGCTTACGTTCGCACCTATGGGGCACTGCCCCTTGACCCCCTCTTCTTCAGAGAAGTAAATAGCCCTGCCGGAAGCGCCAGGGCTTTTCTGTTTTCGTCGTGCTCGCAGGGCGAAGCCCTGCTGGCAAAGGGAGAGAGGTGCAGGCAACCCGCGACGCGGGTTGCCTGCACCTCTCTCCCTTTGCCCTGCGCCCCGTTCGGGGCGCGAATCCCATCAGCAGAAGTCGGAGGAGAGGAAAACTGAAAGCCTTGTCGGAAGCACAGAGCATCCCAACCGGTCGTTATGCTTAGCATGGGAGAATGCTGAGAATCCCATACAGGGTCGTTCTTGCCCGCTTTCGATGCTATCATAGCGAGAGAAACATTCCTAAAGAAAGGGATTGCAAGATGTCAAACATAGAACACGTACAGACAGGAGTTGCAGAGGTAAACGGCACGACGCTGTATTACGAGATCGCAGGTGCAGGGCATCCATTTGTTCTACTACATGGGCACCTTCTGGATAGAAGATCGTGGGACGATCAGTTCGCAATCTTCGCCCGGCAATACCGCGTCATCCGCTATGATCAGCGAGGCTTTGGCGATTCAGGGCTGATTACAAAGGGAAAGGCTTACTCTGATCGCCAGGACCTCTACGAATTGATGAAATTTCTGGGCATCAAGAGTGCTTACATTATGGGCGTCTCTGGAGGAGGCTCACTGGCTATCGATTTTACGCTTGCACATCCTGAGATGGTTGATGCACTGATTCCGGTTACGGCGGGCGTCAGCGGATATCGACCATCAGAAGAAATGATGCAAAAGCATCCAGATGTGACGCGGATGTATGCCAGCCTGGATGAAGCATTTGAGCAGCACGATATGGCGCGAGCGGTTGAGGTCTCACTGGCATTGTGGACTGACGGGCCGGGTCGGCTGCCAGGGCGAGCAGCTCCCAACGTGCGCGAGCGGGTGCGCGAGATGACGACGCGCAACTGGCAGCGTCCCGACGATGAGGCGCAGGCTGAGACGCCGCCGGTGCCACTAGAGCCGCCCGCCGTCGGACGCCTCTCGCAGATCGCCGTGCCAACGCTCGTCATTCTAGGAGAGTGGGACGCGCCAAATCCGCTAGAGCAACTGGCAGCAGAGATCCCGGGCGCTAAAAAGGTGGTTATGGCAGAGACAGCGCACCATCCTTTTATGGAGAAGCCCGCCGAGTTCAACCGGATCGTGCTGGATTTTCTGGGATCGCTCAAGTCATAGCGCATATCATGCGAGCGAATGAGCAGTATTGCTCGCTTGCTTTTAATTGCCCAATTTTCTCCTGTTAAAAGAAGCTCCTCTACAAGAAGCCTTTTTTTCACAGGCAAAGCAGAGCTTTGTCCACAGTTACCCAGATATTTGTAATACTATCTCTTGTACGAATGATCACAATATGATACACTATGTCTGATCTATCATGTTTTTAATTATTATGAAATAATAATTGCTTTTGTGCTTTAGTTACTACACTTCTTAGGAGGATTCTGAATGGACTCAACGTCGAAAGGTTACCTCGGTCAAATAGTTGCGGGCGCTTGTATTGTTCTCATTGCGCTCTTTTTCCCGCTCTTTACTGTCACATACAACCCACCTGGAGGTTCCGCTGTCATCGCCGGACATCGCATATCCGCCTTTGTTGATGTGATTAGCGGATGGAATTTTGCGGACTCTGCGGCTTACTTCAGGTTGCGTCCTGCGGTTGAGTTTATGTTTATCTCAGCCGGAGTAGGTCTCATACGTCTGTGCCTTCCCAAAGGTACGGCAAACGCAGTTATAAACATGCTATCTCATATATTTCATCACGATCTCGTAAAAATCGCTAATGATTACTTTCATGCATTTATGCATATTATTATAGCGTTTAGCTGGCTTGTGGTGCTGTTGCTAGCTATACTTATCGGCACGCCGGCCATGCCGGTATCTGGAGAAGCAGGTATCCTGCCAGCCTTTCAAGTTCCTCCCTATGCCCCTGCCGCAGCTCAGCCAGTGACTGTAGAGGTGCCTCATTTATCTGCCACCATCGGTATTGGATACTTCATCCTCCTGTTTGGCATTGCTATTGGCGGCCTGGCTGTTTTTAAGAAAGTCATCCACATTGTCATTGCTCTGATTGTGATTTTACCAATACTGTATTTCGTCGATAAAGCGATTTTTCAGCAAGTCATTCTGTTTCTGGGAGTTTAGGTAGACGACAAGGTAAAGGCAAAGCAAGTTTTTTGGATTCAGGGGAAGGGTTTGCGGCAACCTGGACATCAAGCCCCGTTTCTGCTACGATGAGAGCTAAGAAAACGCTATCACGCCCATCTGTATCATGTCATACAGATGGGCATTGATTGGCTACCAGGGGAGAAATCATGCGCGGCGAAACAGGACCAGACTTCATCGAGGCGCTGGCACGCGGCTTGAGTGTCATCCGGGCATTCGGACCCAGCCGATCAACGATGACGCTGAGCGAGGTAGCTGCGGCTACGGGGCTCGCGCGACCGACAGCGCGCCGGATGCTCTTGACGCTTGAAGAGCTGGGATATGTCCGCGCGTCGCAAGGCGGCTTCGCGCTCACGCCGCGGGTGCTGGAACTTGGCATGGCCTATATTGGCTCAATCAACATCTGGGATATCGCCCGCCCGCACATGGAACAACTGGTGGCACACACCAACGAGTCGTCGTCAATCGCGCAGCTCGACGGCTCTGACGTCGTGTATGTTGCACGGGTGGCGGTGCCCAAAATCATCACTATCGCTGTGACCATCGGCACGCGCTTCCCCGCCCTTCAGACTTCGCTGGGCAAAGTGCTGCTCGCCGAACTACCGCCGGACGAATTGGAACGCGTGCTGGCCGTGCCGAGCCGCTCCGGCATCGCGCCACTCTGGCGACCAGAGGCGGAGGAGCGTGATCGCGCTCTATGCGAGGTGCATACAAGAGGGTGGGCGCTGGCCGATGAGCACCTGGCCTATGGCATTCGCTCAATTGCTGTGCCTCTGCGCGATAGCACTAACCGGGTGGTCGCCGCGCTCAATGTGAGCGTCCACGTAGCCGAGACAAGCATTGAGACGCTGATAGAGAAGTACCTTCCCTTGCTGTTGCAGACGGCGGCGGCGATTAGCTCCGACTGGACGCTGTGGCAAAGCCGTTCGCAGGTGATCGTAGGTACCGGCCCATCAAGCATCCCTATCTAAAACCTCCGACCTTATCCGGCTTATTTGCTGCGACCCTTGACACTGCCGTTCGCCGTTGTCTATACTTATTTTGCGGACGAAGGTCCGTATAACGGACAGGCGTCGTGGCGTGATGGCAGCGGGTCATAATCAGCGATACACATACCTTGTATTGACTATGTACCATCATTTATGGAGGCGTGAACTTCATGTCAGCACAGGAAAACGAGAAGAACACGCAAGGGACCGACCGTCAACCAGGCCCGCTCGCTGGCTTGCTGGTAGCCGACTTCTCACGCGTACTCGCCGGTCCATATTGCACTATGCTGCTTGGCGATCTCGGCGCGACGGTGATTAAGGTCGAAAGCCCTGCGGGGGATGATACGCGCGCCTGGCTCCCTCCAGAGCGCAATGGCGTGGCAACCTACTATATGGCTATCAATCGCAACAAACGTTCAGTCACCCTCGATTTCAAAGATCCCGCAGACCTGCAACTGGCCCATGAGCTGACCGCCCGCGCCGATATCTTCATCCAAAATTTCAAGCCTGGTGGCCTCAAGCGTTTCGGCCTGGATTACGACTCGGTCCGAAAACGCAACGCCGCAATTATTTACGCCTCCATCAGTGGTTTTGGAACGGCTGGGGGCGCATCCCTGCCTGGCTATGATCTCATCGTGCAGGCGATGTCCGGGCTCATGAGCCTCACGGGTGACCCTGACGGCCCGGCGTATCGCTCCGGCATCTCGGTATTCGATGTGATGACCGGCATGCATACCACCATTGGTATCCTGGCCGCCCTTAATCATCGCAATCGCACCGGCGAAGGGCAGCATGTGGAAACAAGCCTCTTTGCCACGGCGCTCTCGGGGATGGTCAATCAGACAACCGCGTACGTTGCCGGCGGCGTTGTTCCAGTGCGCATGGGCAACGCGCATCCCAGCCTGTTCCCCTACGAGTCGCTGCCAACCGCAGACCTGGATATGATCATCACCGCCGGGAACAATGGGCAATTCAGCAAACTCTGTGAGGTTCTCGGCCTCCCCGAGTTGCCGCACGATCCCAGATTTGCCGACACCAGAGATCGCACGCGCAACCGCGAAGAGCTGCGTCCACTGCTGGTTGAACGATTGCGTACAAAAACTGCCAGCGAATGGTTCCGCCTGTTGAGCGCCGCCGGCGTGCCGTGCGGCCCTATCAATAGCGTCGAGGGAGGAGTCGAGTTCGCCCGCGAGATCGGGCTCAATCCGGTCGTCGAGGTCGGCACCGGCGATGATGCTGTACCAATGATCCGTCACCCAATCTCGTTCTCGCTGACGCCTCCGTGCCACGATTTGCCGCCTCCGGCACTCGGTCAGGACAACGAGCAGATTCGCGCCTGGCTCAGCCAACCATCACCTTCCCGGGAGAACTGAAGGCGTCCATAGGGATCGGATTGATTTGTATTTTATGGCTATAGGAAATGAGTTGACGAGCAAGTGCAGGCTCTGGATACTCTTACTAGCCCTATGTCGAGGGGCTGTGTACCATTGTAATAGATATTTAAGAGGACATATGGACTATCCCACCGGAATTGGCATATCCGATGCCACCAGCATTCGTTTGCTCGGTCACGATCTGGCGAACGAGCTGATCGGCACTATCGGATTTGGCGAGCTGGCGCTCTGGCTCGCTACGCAGCAGCGCCCGACCCCGCAGCAGGTGCACGTATTCGAGGCGGTGCTCGTCTCGCTGGCCGACCACGGCTTTACCCCGACAGCGATTGCCGCCCGCCTGACCCTGTACAGCGCCCCGGATGCGCTCCAGGGTGCGATGGCCGCCGGCCTGCTGGGAGGTGGCTCGCGCTTCCTCGGCGTCACAGAAGACACTGGCAGATTTCTAGCTGACGTGCTGGCAACCGTCTCGGGCCAACTTCCGCAGACCGATGAGCAATGGGACGCCCTTGCTCGCAGAGCGGTTGCTGAACAGCGTGCGGCGCGTCGCTTCGTTCCAGGGTTGGGCCATCCGGTACATAAAACTGCCGATCCGCGTACAGCCGTGATTATTGGCATTGCCGAGCAGGAAGGTCTGCGGGGGCCGCATTTACGCCTGTTCGAAGCCATTGGTCGCGTCCATGCTGAGGTACTTGGTCGCAAGCTTCCGCTCAATGGAGCTGGCGTGGCAGGGGCTGCACTTGCCGATATCGGGCTGCCGCCGGAGGTGTTGCGTGGCGTGGCGCTGCTTGCACGAGCTGCGGGCCTGCTCGGTCATATTGCCGAAGAGTTACGCCATCCCATCGCGCCCGATATTTACGCAACCATTGATCGCAACGCTGTGTATCGGCCAACCGCCAGCAACGATGATACAGCATAATCCTGGTCTGACTTACCTAGCCTGCCCTACGCGCAGGCCGCATTCTATTTTAAGGAGGGAATTATGGCAAATATTGTCGCAGTCCTTGCTACCACCCATCATCCATTTTTCTACCGTGCCAGCACTGCGCCGCCGGAGAGCAGGCCCGACTTTGCCGACGAGTGGGTGCGCAAGGTGCTGGCCTATCGCGAGACGCTCACCAGGGCCAGGCCAGATGTACTGGTCATGGTCGGCTCCGACCACTTCCACCAGCTCTTCTACGATAATATGCCGCAGTTCCTCATCGGCAAAGCGCCGTTCTACGATGCAAACTACTACAACGAGGAGCGCGAATTCGGGCTGCCTCGCATGGTCCTCAAGGGACACGAAGAACTCTCAGCGTATCTGTTGCGCGCCGGACTTGATGCCGGGTTTGACTTCGCCTTCAGCAACGAACTACGCGTTGACCACAGCATTACCTGCCCCATCATTACGACGCGTCCGCAGGCCGATCTGCCCATTGTGCCAATCTACACCAATATCTTCGCCCCACCCCTTCCGCAGCCCTGGCGCTTTGTTGAGCTTGGTCGCACGCTGCGCCGCTTGCTTGAGGAATGGCCCAGTAACGAGCGCGTCGCCGTCATCGGGACCGGTCACCTCTCCCTCGAACTGGGCGGGCCGCGTCAGTTCGGGCCACATGGGCCTGACCCCGAATTCGACCGCAAGGCCGTCGCCTGGATCGCTTCCGGCGACATTGAAGGCGCGTTACGGGAGGTCTCGCTTGAGAGCCTCTGGACGCCCGGCAATGCCACCCACGGCTTCCTCGACTTTATGTTGATGATGGGCGTTGCCGGACCCGTGAAGGCTGATTACGCCGATACACTCGACCTGTTCCACACGATGGAAGCCTACTTCACCTGGTATCCGAAAGGAGCAGACGCATGAGCAAGTATCTTCTCAACAAATTCCTCTTTACCATCGACCGCGACCCGCAACTGGTTGAGCGTTACCGCGCCGATCCGCGAGGCACAGTCACCTGGTGGGAAACCGAGCGGGCCAACGTTATTTTGAACCTGCCAGAAGGCGAACGCAGCTCCTGGCTGCAATTTAGCGACGAAGAGCGCGAGGCGCTGGCTACTCATGACTACGTCAAACTTTTCGAGCTCGGGGCGCACCATTTCCTGACGCTCACGCTCTTTATCGCTTTATTTGAGCGTGACTATACAGAACCGCTAGGATTTCAGCTCGAATATGCGCGCAAGCTCCAGCACTGGTCGCTGCCCTATCCAGACATCACCACGTAATGCGAGGGTTATACTGTAAAATAAGGTAAAGGAGAAAAAGTGTGACTGATAGGCTTTTGACGACGGTCGTGGGCAGCTATCCTCAGCCGGAATGGCTGGTTGATCGTAAGAATTTGCGGAGCCGGCTCCCTCCTCGCATCAGGGCAAAAGAAATCTGGCGCATTCCAGAACCTCTGCTGCAACAGGCCCAGGATGATGCGACTATCCTCGCCATTCGCGATATGGAGCGTGCCGGCATCGACATTATTTCTGACGGGGAGATGCGGAGAGAGAGTTATTCCAACCGCTTTGCCACTGCATTGGATGGCATGGATCTCGATAATCCAGGAGTGGCGATAGATCGCACCGGCCATCCCAATCCCGTCCCGCGCGTCGTCGGGCCGATTCGCCGCTTATATCCGGTTGAAGTACGTGATGTGGAGTTTCTGCGTCGCAATACCGACCGCCGCATCAAGATCACCGTGCCAGGCCCCTTCACCGTCACTCAGCAAGCGCAGAATGACTATTACAGTGATGACAAAGCCCTGGCGCTGGATATCGCCGCTGCCATCAACGAGGAGATCAAAAGCTTACAGGCAGCAGGAGCTGACGTGGTGCAGCTCGATGAGCCGTATCTGCAAGCAAGGCCGGAGAAGGCCAGGGCATACGGGGTAGAGGTCATCAATCGGGCGCTGGAAGGCATCGAAGGCACAACAGCGCTGCATCTTTGCTTTGGCTATGCAGCGATAGTGCATACCCGCCCCCACGAGTACGCCTTTCTGCCAGAGCTGCGCGATTGTGTCGTCAAACAAATCTCGATTGAAGCAGCTCAGCCGCAGCTTGATCTCTCAGTCCTGCGTCATTTCACCAATAAAACCGTCATTGTCGGCATGTTGAATCTGGGCGACAACGAGGTAGAGACGCCGGAAGTGGTGGCCGGGAGGATACGCTCAGCTTTGCAGTATATAGAGCCGGAACGCCTGATTCTGGCCCCTGATTGCGGGATGAAATATTTACCGCGAGAAGTGGCCTTCGGCAAGCTCTGTGCGCTGGTCGAGGGAGCCAGGATCGTACGCCAGGAGTTGTAAAGGAGTTGACCAGGGGAGCGCGCGTATGCTCTCCCCTGATCGTCTGATTTACGATACTGTGGGCAAGAAGCGAGGCGCACGACGCGCTTTTGTGCCCTGCTCATAAGCAAAGGCGAGCTTGATCAGGGTGGGTTCGCTGAAGGCTCGCCCCATGAAAGTAAGACCAACGGGCAGACCCAACGAGAAGCCTGCTGGCACGTTGATCGCTGGATAGCCCGCCATCGCGGCGGGCTGAGAGCTCCCGCCCAGGAAGTGATCGCCATCGACCAGGTCAATACTCCAGGCCGGGCTGCTCGTCGGCATGACCAGCGCGTCCAGGTTGAACTCGTTCATAACAGCATCAATGCCCTGCTGCCGGGAGAGACTATGGCTCTGTGCTAACGCGTTGAGATACACCGGGTCATTGAGCGTTGTTGTCGCCTCCGCCTGTAAAAATAACTCCTGTCCGAAGAATTTCAACTCCTGATCCGCGTGGGCATTATTGAAAGCAATCAGGTCGGCGAGCGTACGCACCTGGGAAGTTACCAGTTCGGACAGGTACTTATTGATATCGGCTTTGAAGTCAAACAACAACACTGTTGTTTCTACGTTAGAAGTTGACATCTGCTGAGCCGTTGGGATATCCGCCGGATCGATAATAATTGCGCCCAACTCCTTCAACCGCTCGATAGCGGCGTTGGCGATGGCATCCGTTTTGGCACTATAGCCGAAATAGACCTGGCGCGGGATGCCGATTCTTGCGCCCTTCAAGCCGTTGGGGTCCAGGAACTGTGTATAGTCGGTATGAAACTTGCCCGCGCTCGCCGCCGTTGCGGGATCGTTTGGATCGACTCCCACCAGCGCCCCCAGCACAGTGGCGGCATCGGCGACGGTGCGCCCGAATGGTCCGACCGTATCCTGCGTATGGGAGATAGGAACGACGCCGGCGCGGCTGGTCAGTCCAACTGTTGGTTTAATGCCGACGACGCCATTAATTGACGATGGACAGAGGATCGAGCCGTCGGTCTCTGTCCCCAGCGCGACCGCGATCAGATTGGCCGAGACCGCTGCCGCCGAACCGGAGCTAGAACCACAGGGCGAGCGATCCAGGACGTTGGGGTTGTGGGTCTGTCCGCCGCGTCCACTCCAGCCGCTGGACGAAGAGGTTGAGCGGAAATTGGCCCACTCGCTCAGATTGGCCTTGCCTAGAATTACCGCGCCTGCCTTGCGCAGATTATTGGCAACAAAGGCATCGCGTGGGGGACGCGATCCCAGCAGCGCGAATGACCCCGCCGTTGTTTGCATGCGGTCCGCCGTGGCGATGTTCTCTTTGAGTAGAACGGGAATACCGTGGAGCGGTCCGCGTGGCCCGTGGGCTTTGCGCTCCTTATCCAGTTCTTCCGCAATCTCCAGCGCGTCAGGGTTGAGTTCCAGGACCGAGTTAATCCGGGGGCCGTGACGATCAATGGCTTCTATGCGGTCGAGATACATTTCTGCCAGTTGCCGTGCAGTGAGGTGCCCGGCTGCCATTGCCGCTTGCAACTCGGCAATGGTCACTTCCTCCAGATGAATAAAAGGTCTCTGCTGCCCTTTACTTGAGGTGTTGGTGGTTGGTAGACCGGCGAGAGAACTTCCAGCAGCCGCCAGGGCGCTCCATTGCAGAAACGATCTGCGACTGACATCCCCTGAGATGGCCTGCTTGACAACGTCTTCTTCGCGCATTGGTGCTCCTTCCATTGAAGTATTCGTCCAACAGTAAAATATTCGACGCACGGTGCGGGAGCAGGTCCAGGTACGAGAATAAAGGCCAGCGATGGCGCGAGTGATTGACCTGTTCCGGCTATATGCGTAGAACGCGTGCTCATTGGTAGATACTATTTTCAGAGCTTGCTGACCATTTACAGGTGGCACCGTCTGACCAGGACAAAAATTCCTCTGTCAGCCCTCTAGACGCTGGTTACTCAATGTGAGAAAAATGCTTCTATCAAGCAAGATCGAAAGCATATCAAAATTCGCGGCATGGTGGGCTGTCATGCGCAAAACATGTGAAATATATTTATGGCAATATTTTAACTGCTTAAAATGTAACCTGTATTAAGGTATGCCACACGGAAATGGAAAAGTCAAGGATTATGGGTAGATGTGCCAGGGCTTTTCAGTGTTCCTCTCCTCTGGCTCCTGCCGCGGGATTCGCGCCCCGTTCGGGGCGCAGGGCAAAGGGAGAGAGGTGCTGGCAACGCCGCGTCGCGGCGTTGCCAGCACCTCTCTCCCTTTGCGAGCAGGGTTTCGCCCTGCGAGCATGACGAACACTGAAAAGCCCGGGTAGATGTGGGGGTGAGAGGAAATGTTTGCATTTTTTCTTAAAACATTTGTGAACGTAGATCGCCAGCGAGTTTGTCTAATTCCAGGCGTGTTGCTGCTGCATTGTCCCAGGAGAGCAGAATACGACCACGTTGCGTATCATCAGGAAAGCGGGGTAGGAGGTGGATATGGAAATGGAAAACGTCTTGCTGTCCTGCCATACCATTCGATTGTACGACATTCAACCCTGCACACCCTGAAATTGCGCGAATGGCTTTTGCCACTCGCACAGTTGCCTGGAAGATGAGGGCCGCCTGTTCAGCGTTCAGATCATAGATGGTTTCAACATGAGCGCGTGGAACAACCAGAACCTTGTAAGGGTTAGGTTGTTCCAGGCTCATGAAGGCAACGACCTGTTCTCCTTGATAGACAAAACTTGCGGGCGCCCGTCCGGCTATAATCTCACAAAAAATGCAGTCCATATCCTGTATTCCCGGGACCGAGAGAGCATATACTGATCACACAAGCATCGTTGCTGTTACCGAATAGATCGAGGGCAAGAAATCGGCGATCAGTTTCCAGCTATCGCCACGATCATTGCTGGCGAAAAGCTGGCCGGTATTGGTTCCCACATAAATGCCGCAGGGATCGAGGGTATCAGCACACATGCCATGACGCAGCACGCCTAATTTCACGCCCGGGCCGGTTGGCAGTCCGTTGGTCAGAGGCTCCCACTGTTCGCCGCCGTTCTGCGTGCGGTACACAGTAAAATGCTTATCCACGTTCATGCGGCCCATGGGGTCCTCGACGACGACGAAGACCGTATCAGGATTGTGGGCATCAAGAGCAATGGGAAAGCCAAATTCGGAGGGCAGATTGTGCTGGATGTCGATCCAGTCGTTTCCAGCGTTCGTGCTCTTGTAGATGCCACAGTGATTTTGCTGGTAGAGCACGTCCGGCCTGGTCGGATGTTGGACGAGGCGATGGATGCACTGCCCAAATTCGGGATAGGGGTCCGGCAGGAAGCCAGCGCGTGTATTCTTGTTGGCAAACCCCCAACTGCGTCCGCCGTCATCGGTACGCATGCAGCCGACGGCGGAAATGCCTATCCACATACGAGCGTCATTGGAGGGATCGGGGATGATCGTGTGGAGGCAGAGGCCGCCCGCGCCCGGCTCCCAGCGGTCGCGCGTCGGGTGATGGAGCAGACCATCATTGGGCTCCCATGTCCGGCCCCCATCTGTACTGATCCAGAGGCTTGCGGGATCGATTCCGACATAGACAACGCCTGGTTCGCTGGTTCGTCCAGGCTCAATCACCCAGATGTTGACCAGCTTCCGCTCGCTATCCTGGGGGAATTGGATGCCCCGTTCTGGTTCCTGCCACGTCTCTCCGAAGTCGTCGCTATAACGCAGGAACGAGCCGAAGAAATCGCCATTGTCGGCAGCAAATAACCGGCATCCGTTGCGCTGATCGAAAACCGCGTTGAAGACCCGATGATGACCGCTCAAGCTGGTCGTTTGGACATCCCACCGCTCACGATCTCGCGAAGTAAGGAGGAAGAGGCCGCGCTTGGTGCCGACCGATAAGACAACAGTACCTGGAGTATACGGATGAGCCATAAATTTTCTCCTTTTACATTCCACTTGACGCCGTAGGAACCCGATTGATCACGTCCTACCTAATACTGCCCTCAAGGAAGCGGCGGGAGTTCATGCCAGTTCGGCCCGCTTGAGGATATTGCAAACACTAGCCGCCAGCGACCGATGGTAGAATATGGATTTTTGCGCCAGGGGGAACAGCAGTATCGAGACCCTGTAAATAGCGGATATTCTCCCGCTCCACGAAAATGTTGACAAAGGGTCGCAGGTCGCCTGTTTCGTAGCAGAGGCTGAAGCGCAAGCCGGGGAAATTCTCTTCGAGGGCATCAATGATTTCGCGCACCGTCTGACCTGTGACCGTGACAGAGGCCTGGTTGCCGACTTTGGCGCGCAGTGGATTGGGAAGGGAAACCGTAACGGGCTGCATCAATGACCTCACATTTCTTTACCGGACGCACTACTAAATCCTCTACACCTCCCGCCTCGAAAGCATCAGGTGCTACCTCGCATAGAATGTTTTCAGCACCATAATATCTTGCTGATTGACACAGCCTGCATTCAATGCGTTTACCTCCAAACATATGTTCCATCATACCATTTGATGTACGAATGGACAAGAGGCTTATGCCTAAAAGTAATGCTTTCAGGCTGTACTCCCATAAGTGGAGGCGTGATCATCATAGCACGCGAGAAGGAGCAAAACTTCTTCTATCTTGCTCTTTTCCTCAGGCCACCTTGCAGCTTTTTCTGCTTTGTCGGCACTCAGGGCTTGCGGCCCCATACAACGAGGCCGTAGTCAATGGCAGCAAAATCGTCTGCATTCACCTCATCGAGCATCTGGCAGTACACCCTATCTATTTCCTCCTGGGTAGTGATGCCGGTCTGGATCAGGAAAGGCTGGTCAAGCTTGAATGCTGACACAAAGTTGGGATAGAAAAAATCTTTATGCAGCTCTGTACCCACCGACATATCCAGACCCTGAACCGTTTGTTGTACCTCCACGAAGCCAGCTTCTCGCACAAGGCGATTAAGTACAGGAGTGATGCCCAGGTGACCGCCATCCGGCGAGAAGCTTTGCCCCACAGCCTTCAGCGCCAGAGAAATCATCCTGCCAATGCGTTCAAAGGCGGCGCTGGTCGTCAGTGGCATTTCCCCTTCGATCAGGACCATCACCCCTCCTGGTCGTAAGAGACGCTTGCACTCTTGCAGCAGCTTCGGCCACGTAGCCGGTCGCATAAAGCCAAAGATAAAGCGGGTCTGGATCAGGTCGAACGAGCCATCGGGGAAATCCAGGGGGTGAGTTGCATCCATCACACGAAAATGGGCATTGGGTCTCCCTTCTGTGGCAGCGATGGAGCAGGCGTAATCGATCATGCGTCTGCTGATATCGAAGCCGGTCACCTGCATCTGCGGATAGGCTTGTGCCATCTCAAGGACCCAGGTGCCGGGGCCACAGGCAACGTCAAGCACGTCATGAATATTACTGATATCCAGTGCGCGCGGAAATAATTGACCGAGAAATTTCGTGACGGCGTGGGACTGCCTGACCAGACGAGCCATTTCCGCGGCATTCTCAGTATCGATAAAATACACCCCTCCATCCTCTTCCAGCGGTGCATCTAATGAAGCCATTCAGGCTATCCTTTCTTTCCCCATACGATGACATCGTAAGTAACGGCTCCGAAGTTATCAGCCTGAATCTCTTCCAGCATTTGCTTGTAAAGCCTTCCCATTTCTTCCTGCGTGATAACACCGGCTCGCACCAGGAAAGGCTGCGTCAGGTTGAACATCGTCACCTGGTTGGGATAAAAATACTCTTTGTGCAGTTCGGCATCTATAGAAAAGTTCGTGACGTGGCCTGTTTGCTGTATCTGCTGGAAGCCAGCTTCCCGTATCAGGCGACCAAGCATAGGGGTGATGCCGAGATGACGACCATCGGGCGAAAAACTCTGCCCTACTTTATGCAGCGCCTGGGCTAAAAGCAGGGTCAGGCGTTCAAAGGCAGGGCTGGTAGTGATGGGGAGCTCTGCCTCCATCAAAATGAGCGTGCCGCCTGAGCGCAGCACACGTTTGCACTCTTGCAGCATTTTAGGCCAGATGGTAGCGGGCATAAAGCCAGTGATGAAGCGAGCGTGGATCAGGTCAAACGAGCCATCGGGGAAATCGAAGGGTTTGGTCGCATCCATCACGCGGAAATGCGCGTTCAGTCGTCCTTCCGTGGCAGCGATGGAACGAGCGTAATCGATCATGAGAGGACTGATATCAAAACCGGTCACCTGCATTTGTGGGTATATCTGCGCCACCTCAAGGGGCCAGGTGCCGGGGCCACAGGCAACGTCAAGCACCTCGTGGATCTGGCTAATATCAAGTCTCTGAGGGAAATGTCCTCCGCTAACCCTGGTGGCAATGCGAGCCTGCCTGCTCAACCGGCCCATCTCCGCCGCGTTCTCTACTTCAATGGGATATTCCCCCTCTTCCTGGGGCGATGCATCTGATATAGGCATTGCTACCGTTCCTTTCACATTATCTCAATAGGGGGAGTCACCTTGATAGCTTCGCCATTGAATTGCAAATCAATACTCCTGATATGCCGTTTCTGTTAAGGAATAGATAGGTCTCCATAATTATAGCGCATGGATGTTCCCAGAATGTTCCTAGAATGCGCTAAAGTTTGCATATGAAACATAGTAATATCATACTCCATATTTGCCAATTCTGCATGTGGTAACTATCACATTTTACGCTTACAGATAGTAATCAAGCCAGCTTCACAGGCTAAATTGATATATGGAATGAATATAAGTTTTAGGGGGCTAACCGGTAGTATTTTTAGGTATCTTAAATAGAGGTTTTGGGACGAGTGAGGAAGCAACAAATTGGCAGCCCCGTTTGTATCCTCTTTCGCTCGTCCCTACGTTGATGATAGCAATCAAAAAGACATTGTGGTCAGGAATTCTGGCAGACGGCGCACCCTGGTGGCCTGCTCGAAGGCGTAGGCGAGCTTGATCAGGGTGGGCTCGCTGAAGGCGCGTCCCATGAAGGTGATGCCGACAGGGAGAAGATCGCGAGCGAAGCCAGCCGGAACGCTGATTGCCGGGTAGCCTGCCAGGGCCGCTGGTTGCGAACTGCCGCCAGAGACAAGGTCGCCATTGATCAGGTCTATACACCAGGATGGCCCATTGGTTGGCATGACCAGCGCATCCAGGTGGAACTGGTCCATGACGGCATCAATGCCTTCCTCCCGAGCGAGGCGGTGATTCTCTGCCAACGCAGCCAGATATTTAGGATCTTCAAGCGTCGTCGTGGCCTGCGCCTTTTCGTGCAGTTCTTGCGCAAAATATGGCATCTCCTGTTCGGCATGAGCGCGGTTAAAAGCTATGACTTCTTCAAGCGTGCGAACGGGAGAGCTTACCAGCTCTGCTAAATATTGATTAAGATCGGCCTTGAATTCGAACAGCAACACTGTGAGTTCCGCCTCTGAGTCCGCCATCTGTTTCGCGGAGGGAATGTTCGCGGGATCGATAATCTCCGCCCCCAGATCCTTCATCTTCTCGATAGCAGCATTAATGATCGCGTCCGTTTTGGAGCTGTAGCCGAAATAGACCTCCCTGGCGACGCCGATGCGAGCTCCCCGCAAACCATCGGCGTCCAGGAATTGCGTGTAGTCGGTATAGAATTTCCCCTCGCTCGCCTGTGTTGCCGCATCAAGCGCATCAATGCCGGTCAATGCGCCGAGCACTGCGGCGGCATCGGCGACAGTGCGGCCAAAAGGTCCGACGGTATCCTGACTATGCGCGATAGGAATAACGCCGGCGCGGCTGGTCAACCCAATGGTTGGTTTAATGCCAACAACGCCATTAATCGAAGATGGACAAAGGATCGAGCCATCGGTCTCTGTCCCCAATGAGGCGGCGGCGAGATTGGCTGAGACGGCCACGGCTGAACCAGAGCTTGAGCCACAGGGACTGCGATCAAGGATATACGGGTTGCGCGTTTGCCCGCCACGTCCGCTCCAACCGCTGGACGAAGAAGTTGAGCGGAAGTTGGCCCACTCGCTCAAATTGGCTTTGCCCAGGATCACCGCACCGGCCTCGCGCAGCCGGCGGGCGACGAAGGCATCACGCGGCACGCGCGAGCCCAGCAAAGCCAGTGAGCCTGCGGTCGTCTCCATGCGGTCGTCCGTGGCGATGTTCTCCTTGAGCAGAATGGGAATGCCGTGAAGAGGGCCTCTGATGCCCTTGCTCTGTCGTTCCCGATCCAGCTCATCGGCAATAGTAAGCGCGTCGGGATTGATCTCCAGCACCGAACGCAGCCGGGGACCCTGCCGGTCGAGCTGCTGAATGCGTTCAATATACAGTTCCGTCAGGCGGCGAGCCGTAATTTGTCCTGAAGTCATCGTCTCCTGCAACTCAGCAATGGTGGCTTCTTCTAACTGCATAAACAATTTCCTTACCTGCTTGAACAGCTTTTTTTTATGGTATGCCACACAGGAAGCAGAAAAGTCAAGGCAGGCCCTTGATAGTCTCTATGCTATAGACTATAGTTATTTTGTAACCCTGCTTTACCAGGTTTGTTTGCTGCATGATCAAGAACTTGCAATAGTGTGTTGAAGTCGATAACGGCAACATAGTCAGGAAATCTTTTTGCCTCTACTATTCAACGATGGTCCCGACGCCATAGAAAGGCAGGATGAAGCCGTGTCCGAAGAACAGCGTTCGAGCGAAGCTAGCGCCGCCCCGGTCAAGCACTTCGATGCAGTCGTCATTGGTGCAGGATTCTCAGGGTTATATATGCTCTATCGCCTGCGTGAGCTTGGACTCTCGACACGAGTCTACGAAGCTGGTGCGGGGGTCGGGGGTACCTGGTACTGGAATCGCTACCCCGGTGCGCGCTGTGATAGCCCGAGCGTCCATTATTCCTATTCATTCTCGCCCGAACTGGAGCAGGAATGGGAGTGGACCGAAAAATACCCGCGCCAACCCGAGATCCTGCGCTATCTCAACCACGTTGCGGACCGCTTCGGCCTGCGGCGCGATATCCAGTTGTATACCCGCGTGCTATCCGTTATTTACGATGAAGGCTCCAATCTCTGGATGATCAAGACGGACCAGGGAGATCAGGTGACGACAAGGTACTGCATCACGGCGGTCGGCTGCCTTTCGACGCCCAATACCCCTAAGTTTCCAGGCTTTGCTTCCTTCCAGGGGCAGGTGTATCACACCGGTCAATGGCCTCATGAAGGGGTTGACTTTAGCGGCAAGAGGGTGGGCGTGATTGGCACCGGTTCGACGGGCATCCAGGTCATCCCACAGATCGCCAGGCAAGCCGCTCATGTTACCGTGTTTCAACGCACCCCAAACTATAGCCTTCCGGCGCGCAATCGCCCCCTCACGCCAGAAGAAAAGGCCAGCATCAAGGCGAACTACCGCCAGCTCCGCCAGACCGACCGCGAATCGGCAGCAGGCTTCACTATCACGCGCAACGAGCAGTCGGCCCTCGAAGTCACGGCGGAGGAGCGACAGAAAAAGTTCGAGGAGGTGTGGGCAATCGGAGGGTTTCAGGTGCTCGCATCGTTCGCGGACATTGGCATCAATCTTGAATCTAACACCTACATGGCGGATTTTGTACGCGCAAAGATTGGCGAGACGGTGCATAACCCTGAGGTCGCCAGATTGTTGATGCCACATGATCATCCCATCGGCACCAAGCGTATCTGCATCGATACCGGATACTACGAGACGTATAACCGCGAGAATGTTTCCCTGGTGGACGTGCGTACATCTCCCATTGAGGAGATCACACCGACCGGTTTGCGCACAAAGGATGCCGAGTACGAACTGGATGCGATTGTATGCGCCACCGGTTTTGATGCCATGACCGGCGCTCTCTTCAATATGGAGATACGAGGCAAGGACGGCCAGCTCCTCAAAGAGAAATGGGCTGACGGACCGCGTACCTATCTGGGCGTTATGACCGCTGGCTTCCCGAATCTCTTCATCATCACAGGCCCCGGCAGCCCATCCGTACTGAGCAATATGACCGTCTCTATCGAACAGCACGTAGAATGGATCGGTGACTGTATCCAGTATATGCGCGAACATCATTGCAGCAGCATTGAACCCGAGATTGAAGCTGAGAATGCCTGGGTGGCCCACGTCAACGAGGTAGCGAGTTTCACCCTGTTCCCACGCGCGAACTCGTGGTATCTTGGAGCGAACATTCCCGGCAAACCCCGCGTCTTTATGCCCTACGTTGGCGGAGTGGGAAACTACCGCATCAAGTGCCAGGAGGTAGCGGACAAGGGCTACGAGGGCTTTTGTCTCACGGCAAACAACTAAGAATAAAACAATTCCAATTGTGCATCCGCCGTCACACAAAAGCTAGAGAACGCTGCCACCATCCACAGAGAGCTGCAAGCGCGGGCATCTACTGCTCGCGCGGCCATATTCTTCCTTTGATCGCTGCTCCCGAGCCCTCAACATGCTACCCGGGGCTTTGACACAATGTCCCATTTTCAGGGAACGCTCCTCTCTCTCAAAAATTGCTCAAGGAACGCCTGTAAGCAACGCTTGAGCAACGCTGTGTCTTCTATACTCCCAACAATATGAACAACACCCTCTATCTTCCAGCGGAACAGAAAGCAGTTCTATGGGGGAGGAGGCGAAAAGGAGCATGTACACACATGGAGAAACAGAGCGGAGGGACGAGATCGTACCTCTTTACGATTCGCGTGTGGGAGGAAGAGGTTGGGCAGGACGCGACGGAGTGGCGAGGCAAAGTACAACTAATGAGCAATGGGGAGGCGCGCTACTTTCGCGAGTGGACGGGGCTTGTATCTCTCCTTCAGAGAATGTTAGCGCAGGTCGAGCCTGCTGAGCCAGACGAACAGAAAGGGGAATAACAATGAGTATCGCAACACATCCAATTGCCGATCAAACTCCTGGCAGGCTCTCGCGTCGGCCTGCTAATCGTATCAAGCGAGGAGGCTTCCTCTATTGGGCTGTCCTCTTTACGCTGAGTGCTGGCATTACAGATTTCCTTGCTGTCCTGCTGCAAAGACCGCAGTCCGGTCTTATGGGAGCGATTTTGCTTCTCGGTGCGCTCATCCTGACTGTCAGCGCTGTTAGCGTCGTGCTATGGCCTGTACGCCGTTTGCTGATCGCAGCCGGAGTTGTCAATGGATTTGCGCTGCTCTTCTGGTTGCTGGCTCATACGACCGGGATACCAGTCGGGCCCACTTTCTGGCGAGCGCAATCGCCCAGTGTCGCGGATATGTGGGTTCCCATTATGGAAGGGATCGCTGCCTTCTTCTTCTTCAGCCTCGCGGCCCGCACCTGGACCACGCTCTCTCGCCCCTGGCGCATCTGCGTGACCGCGCTGCCTTACCTGTTCCTGGCAGGTCTGTTAACGCTGATGTCCCTGAAGCAGATCACGACGGCGCTTTTCATAGTGGCCCTCTTCACGACCCCCGGCACTATTCCAGATAGTCTTCAGGTGATTTTCCTGCCTGCGGCGGGATTGGTTGTCCTCTTCCTGCTGCTTCGCCTGGTCTTCCCACGCCTGCGCGCTCGGACGCCCAGGGCATGGTCTGTCTCTCTGAGCATGCTGCCTCTGCTGCTGATTACCAGTTTGTTGAGCTGGCCTGCGCTCTCTGCGAGCGCGCCTAACGCAGTCTGGTTCCCTGCATCCCCGGCATCAACGGTCAGCGCGCCCGCCGGTCAGATGACCACGTTAGAGTATTGCCATCCCGGTGGCGATCCGTTGCCAATGGATCTTTCTGAACCGGCGGCTACCTTCGCTCGACCGGTGCCCGTCGTCTTCTACATGCACGGCGGCGAAGGGCTGATCGGGAATCGCCAGTTATCCGGCATCGATGGCGCCTACTTCGCTCGCCTGCGTAGCAATTTGCTCTCCCTCGGCTTTGCCGTCGGTTCAATCGATTACCGCTTTCCCCCGCTCTACGGGATGTTAGACCAGGTGGTGGACGCAAAGTGTGCAGTCCGCTTCCTGCGCGCTCACGCCAACGAACTGGGGATCAATCCGCAGCGCATTGGCGTCTACGGAGTCAGCGAGGGCGGCTATCTCTCCGCTATGCTGGGCCTCACCGGATCCGATGCAGGCTTCGACAAAGGACAGTACCTGGATCAGTCGAGCCGTGTGCAGGCTGCGGTCGATATGTGGGGACCCACCGATCTCACAGACTGGAGGGGCACGCCAAGTTGGGTATATACGCTTGGCGAGGGTCTGGGTATATCGAGACAGGGAACGGCCCTGAGAGCAGATCTGGTCCCTGCTCATGCCAGGAAGAACTATGCCAGCCCGGTCAGCTATGTGACGCCTGACGCTCCTCCCTTCTTGATCATACAGGGCGCTGATGACTGGTTCATCGCACCACATCACTCTCAGAAGCTGGCAAGCCTGCTCCAGGCGGCACATGTTCCCACCACACTTGTGATGGTCCAACATGATGAGCACGGATTAGCCGCCCCTACGCCCGGCCAGGTTGAGCAGCCGAGTCCAGACGCATTGATCCAGATGATCCAGGATTTCTTCGTCAGAACCCTGGCTGCATAAGCCAGGGACCAGATAACGCTGAGAAAGCCAGAGAGGTCGAGCAGCCGAAAAAGGAGCGGCCATCGACCTTCCTCTTTGTTTTTACAGGCTTACAGTTCCTCTCCAGCCTGGTGTGTCTTGATCTCCGAATCAAACATTCGTGATAACTCAGGGCTTATAAATAGCCCATCTCTTCGGCAAGGGGCACAACCTGTCGGAATATCGCTCGCGCCTCCTCTTGCTTTTCGTTTTCCCAGGCCGTCAGAGCTGCTGCGAGGAGCGTAGCAATCGCACCAGAAGGAGCTTGCTGCTTTGGAGCGAGCAGCAAACGTGCGTAGCCTATTGCGTCGGAAACCTGCTCACGAGCAAGCGCCACACCAAGCAGAGGCCAAACACCCACCCAGTGGAAGAGATTGCTCGCCAAACTCTGCAATTGGATTGCCTCCAGTGATGCTCGACCGAAAGTCTCAGCCTCCGCCAGGTTCCCATCGCGCCACGCAACCCAGGCGCGCTGACCAATGAGGACGCTATTGTGATGCATTGCGCCGATAACTTGAGCCCGAGTGAGAATGTCACGTACCCGTTCTACCTGCCCACGTCGCCTGTAGATGAATGGCAAGAGAGTCAGACAACGAGTTTGTAGCCAGACAATCCCCATTTGTTCGCCCATTTGGAGCGCCATCTCTAGCTGCGATGCGGCTTCATCGAGATAGCCACAGCCCCATAACGCGGTCCCAAAGGCAATACGATAACCACCAAGCACACTTTTGTTGCCGGTTTTTTGGATAGCATCCAATGTCGCATACCAGAAAGCCTTTTTCTCTTCCGGCATCTCTCCGAGATACCCATTGCGGATAAAATCGCGCGTTTCTTGCGCGTAGAAGAGGAAGACGCGCTGCTCTTGCGTGCCATATTGCTCGACAATTGGCTGGACTTTTTCAATCGTCGTGGTCATCTCCTCTGCGGACCAGCGTAGCGGCCAGATCTGGTCAAAGTGCAGCCTGATCCATTCGCGTCGCCACGCTAGATTTGATGGGTCTGCCGCGTGCGTTAAGATGCGCTCCGCTTCCTGAAATGCCTGACGAACGTGGATGAGCACGCTATCTAAAGGATTCTCAGAAATTTGATTCCAGGTATTGGCCGTTTTGCGCCGCAAACGCGCCTGCCAGATAAATTCCTGTGGCGATACACAGGTCATGGCCTGCTGATATGCCTGGATCGCCTCCTGCGTATGTCCCATCACTGTAGAGACATCGCCGAGCGATTCGTACACCTGGGCCGCCGTTTCCCACGATACGTTCTGTCCCGCTGTGCAGGCTTCCAGGAGGGCTACAGCTTGCTCAAGCGCGTGCATTGCCTCGGCATTCGCGTAGATCCTGCGTGCAACTGTGCCAGCACGTTGATAGTAAGGAACAGCCAGCGCTGCCAGGCCCGCCCGCTCGTAATGTACGGCAATCTGTCCGCTCACGCTCTCCAGGTCGCTGGCATAAATCACTTCAAAGGCTTCAGCAACGCGTCGATGAAGGAGACGCCGTTGTATAGGGCTAAGAGAACTATAGGCCCGCTCGCGCAGCTTATCATGGCAGAAATCATAGCTTTCGGAGGTCGCGCCGCTCTGTTCGCGCACGATACGCCGTTGCCAGAGCTCATCCAGCCCGCGCACAACGCTGTCTTCCTCCTGTGCACAAACCCGCGCCAGCACCGGAAAAGAGAAGGCGCGCCCGATCACGGCTGCCACATTAGCCACTGCGCGAGCCTGCGGCGAAAGTTGCGCCAGCCGCGTTTCCAGGACGCTCTGCACCGTGGGAGGCAGCGTAGAGCCGCTCTGGGTGAGCAGCGAACGTACGTCGCTGGAAGCTGATGGCCCGGCTGCATCCCCTTCCAGCGTCCTTGCGCGGGCCATTTCGACCACGAAGAGGGGGTTGCCTTCAGCTTCAGCATAGAGCGCCTGGCTCATCGAGGGAGCAAGCGGATGACCCAGCATATGTTCCGCCAGGGATGTCGTCTCGCTTGTAGAAAGCGGCCCGAGCGCGATTTCAGTCACCACCCCTGCGCGTTGTAGAGCTGCCAGGAGGGTGAGCAAGGGATGGCCTGGCAAAGCCTCCTCTGAGCGCACCGTACCGATGAGCATGAGATGCGCTCTAGGGTCAAAGCGGAGCAGGTAATGGAGCCATTCCAGCGTTTCAGCATCGCACCATTGTAGATCATCGAGCAAGAGCAGCAGTGGTTGGTGAACGTTCAGCAGAGAGCGGGCCATAGCTTCAAAGAAGAGCTGGCGCTGCCACCCCTCCGCCATAGGAATGGGGCGGGGTAGCCTGGGACGTTTGATCAGCGCCTCCGGCAGCAGGCGTGCGATCTCCGTGAGCCAGGCGGGATCGAGGGCCGTAAGGGAGTTTTGCACCACATCAGCGCGCAACCAGGTGGTGACAGGAGCGTAAGCCAGGCGGCCCTCGGTGGCATAGCAGCACGCACTTGCCGTCGCCATGCCCTGGCGACCGGCCCAGGCGATCATCTCCTCAGCCAGACGTGTTTTGCCGATCCCCGCCTCACCGGAGAGGACGACGAACTGTGGATGCCCATCTACTGCCTTGCGCCATGCTTCCTGGAGCGTACGCCACTCGGTTTTGCGACCAAGCAACGGCGCTGCGGTGCCGCGAGCCGGCAGTGGGCCGGTGCGCGTCTCGGCGGTCCCTTCTGCCTGCAAGATCGCTTCATAGGCTGAGCGCGTTGCCGCGCCTGGCTCTATTCCCAACTCACGTTCCAGGGCTGTGACGCAGCTATGGTAGACGCGCAGCGCCGTAGCACGATCACCACGCAGCGCATGCAGGCGCATGAGCTGGCGATAGGTCGCCTCGTGCAGAGGCTCCTGACGTAGCAGACGCTGCGCCACTGCGATAGCGGCTGTATAATCGCGCTCCTGTTCCAGCAAAGCAAGCAAGTTTGCGGCGGCTTGAAGAAATAACTGACGCAGGCGGTCGCGTTCAGATAGTATCCATTCATCATAACAACTCGGCAGCAGGTCGCCGCGATAGTAGTTCACTGCCTGCTCCAGTTCCTGGCGCCTGATGGTGGTATCATGCGTTTTGTCCGCTTGCTCTGCTGCAAGCAGGGCCTGCTCAAACTGCAAAACGTCCAGGGTCCAGGAGACATCAGCCCGGGATGCTCGCCATTGCAAACTGCGGTTGTTCGCGTGGAGGAAATGGTCAAGATCCGGCAGGGCTTGACGCAGTTGAAAGAGCAGCTTGCGCAAATTTGTATGAGCTTGCCCTTCGGTCGAATCAGGCCATAATAGGAAAGCAAGGTGCGTGCGATCCTGTGGAGCGTTGCAATGTAATACAAGATAGGCCAGCAGGGATTGCTGGCGTGGTACAGAGAGACTTGTTAATGGGGTATCACCTGAAACCGCCAGGAAATCGCCCAGGAAATGCAGGTGCAGGGTCGCGCTCATGTGCAGTTCCTTTCTCGCGATCATGAGCACAGTATATCACACCCGTCCGACAAAAGCGACCGATCTGCGAAAGATATCGTCTGGATCTGGCGTTCTCAACATCATTGACCCCCTTGCCAATCTGCTCCTCCTGACATACACTTGATGATATTGATGTGCGAGAAGCGTAAGATCAAGTATGTTTGACCGCGTCAAGAAAGCAGAGCAATCAATGCAGTCTCAGCATATCTCGTTGTACGAGGTGCGGTCCGCACGCCAAATTTCCATTCCCATGACCAATGGAACGATCTTGCATGCTGATACCTATCAACCCACCATCGCTGATCGCTTCCTTGCACTCATGCGCCCGAGATAAATGTATCGCTTTAAAAACGAAAACAGGGGGTATTTATGCATATTTCAGAATATAGTGAGTACGATGCGGTTGGTCTCGCACGTCTGATAAAGAGCGGGCAGGTTTCGGCTCAGGAGGTGCAGCAGCTCGCTCGTCAGGCGATTCTGGCTGTGAATCCGACCCTGAACGCTCTCGTCGGTGGACTATTTGAGGAAGCCCCGCCTTCCTCGACCACGGGACCCTTTGCCGGGGTTCCTTTTGCAATCAAAGACCTTGCGATTCACGCGGCAGGCGTCAAAACGGGCTTAGGTTCACGGTTGACAGGTGAAGGGCTCGTCTTTCCTCATGATACCGATCTGATGGCGCGTTTTAAGCAAGCGGGCCTGGTCACGCTTGGCCGGACGGCAACCCCGGAGTTCGGCTTCAATGCAGCTACCGAGCCCGTCTCCAATGGACCCACGCGCAACCCCTGGAATCCCGCTCGCACTCCAGGCGGATCAAGCGGAGGATCGGCAGCCCTGGTGGCGTCTCGGGCGATCCCGCTGGCCCACGCGACCGATGGCGCCGGCTCGATTCGTATTCCTGCTGCCTGGTGTGGCCTGGTCGGGCTCAAGACCACGCGAGGACGGACGCCACAGGGGCCAGATTCCGATGAACGCCTCTCAGGTCTTGGGGTTGAGTTCGCTTTGACGCGGACGGTACGCGATGCCGCAGCCTTGCTTGATGCGGTGAACGGCCCGGGGGTTGGAGACAAATATTTCGCGGCCCCACCCGAGCGGCCTTACGCTCAAGAAGTTGGAACCCCGCCTGGACGCTTACGCATTGCGATGACAACGCAGGCATGGTCGGGGTTGCCCGTTGACAAAGAATATGCTGATACCGTCTCAACAGTCTGCCGCGAACTGGTCACGCAGGGTCACGAGGTCGAGGAAGCCAGCCCACCGGTGGATTGGGAAAGCTTCGTCGAGGCCAACCTCCCGATCTGGACGGCCTCGGTCGCCGATAGCGCGCTGGGCCTCGCTCAAGCCCGCGGGGTTGATCTAAGCCTGGATGTGCTGGAAACGGTGACGCTTGCCAGCGTGGAATACGGACGCCGACTCACGGCGGTGGATCTGCTGCGGGCACTGCGGCTGTGCAGCATCATAACCAGAGGCGTGGGCGCATTCTTCCGCTCCTATGATATACTGGTGACTCCGACCGTCGCAGGCCCACCTCCTCCGTTGGGATGGCTCAACCAGAACGAGCCGGGCCTTGATCCCAGAGGCTGGTTCGACAAACTGTTCGCGCTGATCCCCTTCACTCCGCTCTTCAACGTGACGGGACAGCCGGCGATCAGTCTGCCGCTGGGACAATCGAGCGAGGGGCTACCCATCGGCGTGCAACTGGTGGCGCGCTACGGCGACGAGGCGACCCTCCTGAGGTTGGCGGCACAGCTTGAGCAGGCGCTGCCCTGGGCTCATCGTCGTCCTTCAATCGTACCCAACGCTTAAAAAAAGCTGAAAGTTTTAATAGTATGGCTACCCACTTCACACACGGGTAGCCATACTATTGACCTTATCTAGGCCGCTAAAATCTAGAGCTAGCGCCTTACGCACTCGCCGCCGGTCTGGCTGTATGGATGGCCTGCCAGACATGGTATGGCGTCAACGGGACATCCAGCGATGTGACTCCTAGAGGATGCAGCGCGTCAAGCACGGCATTGGCAACAGCGGCGGGAGCGGCTACTGTGCCGGCCTCACCTGCTCCCTTCACGCCCAGAATGTTGAGCGGGCTTGGCGTCTCGGTCAGAGTAAGCTCATAGGGAGGCAGTTCTTTGGCAAGGGGAACGGCGTAATCCATCAGCGTTGCGCTCAGCACCCGCCCATTCTCGTCATAAGCCATCTGTTCATAAAGGGCCTGACCAATGCCCTGCGTAATAGCCCCATGCGTCTGACCCTCTACCAGCATCGGGACCAGAACATGACCGTAATCATCGACCGCAACATAGCGCCGGATAGTCACCTCGCCAGTCTCAGGATCTAGCTGCACGACAGCCAGGTGCGCGCCAAAGGGATACGATAAATCTGCCGGCTCAAAGCCCTGCATACTGCACAGTCCCTTGAGCAGTTCTTTCTGGAGATCCTCGGGGAACTGCTCTCTCTGCACGGGGTTCTCGGCAATACTCGCCAGTTGGGCGAAGGTGTACGCTTTACCAGGCACACCGGAGACCTGCACCGCTCCGTCGCGCAGTTCGAGATCGCTCTCGCCCACTTCGAGCAGATGCGAGGCTAACTTGAGCATCTGCGCCTTGACAGCCTGCGCCGAGAGCTTGAGTGCGACGCCCCCGACTCCCATACTACGGCTGGCAAAGGTCGCCAGCGAATGGCTATTGGGGGTGTCGCCGATATACACTTCAACCTGCTCAAGAGGAACGTTAAACTCCTGAGCAACAATGGCGGCAAATGAAGTGGCATGACCCTGCCCACTATCGACCGAAGCGCTCTCGACGCGAATCTTGCCATCAGGAGCAATGCGCACCTGTCCGCTATCAGGCTGGCCGCTCATGCCCTGTCCCCCCATAGCGGTGCTCTCGATATAGACGCTGAGCCCGATACCGACACACTGGCCCTGCGCACGCAGGCGGGCCTGTTCAGCGCGGAGCTCCGCATAATTAGCGGCAGCTAACAGCGTATCAAGGGCATAGCCGTATGCGCCGGAATCATAGGTTGTATTGGTAGCGGTCGTGTAGGGAAACGCTTCCTTAGGGATCAGGTTGCGCCTGCGCACTTCCACGGGGTCGAGGGAAAGCTCATGCGCAACGGCATCCATTGTGCGCTCAATGCAATAGCAGGCTTCCGGTCGGCCTGCTCCCCGATAGGGACCGGTGGGGATAGCGTTGGTCTTTACCGCGTTGACAATCGTGGTAATTGCCGGAATAGCATAGGTACCGGAGATCATGCCGGCGGTTGAATCGACGCTGAGGATGCTATAATCACCAGGATAAGCGCCCAGATCGGCAAAAAACTCGGCCTTGAGCGCCAGAATCGTCCCGTCCTTGCGCACAGCGGCCTGCATATCGGCATGCAGCCCCCGACCATGTCCCATCATGACAATATTGTCCTCGCGACTCTCCAGCCATCGTACCGGGCGTTGCAATTTGCGCGCCAGAAATGCCGTCACCACCTCTTCACCACAGAGCCGGGTCTTGCCACCAAAAGCTCCCCCTACATGTGGCACAGTGATCTTGATGTCGGTCGGCGCCATCTGTAGTATCGTCATCAACTGGAGACGAGCCAGCCAGATCGATTGGCTGGAGATCCAGACTGAGAGCGTGCCGTCAGCATGCCCCTCAGCCACGAGCCCTCGCGGTTCCATCGGGACCAGGGCCAGCCGCGGCTGCCGCATGTACAACGAGACAATCTTATCAGCTTGAGCGAACCCCGCCTCTACATCGCCAATCGTTTTTTCTCTGGTCACAGCAATATTGCTCTGCTCATTGAAGATCTTCGGCCCGTCTTTTTGCAGCGCGGCATCAAGCCCTCCCACAGAGGGCAGCACCTCGTAATCAACATCAACGAGTTCGGCAGCTTCGAATGCGGTTGTCTCACTCTCGGCCACCACCGCGGCCACCGGCTCACCGACATAGTTGACCTCTCCTTGCGCCAGAGCGGGCTGGGGCACCCATGCTGATCCTGGAAATAAGTTCGTGAGCAGTCCACCCAGATGGGCGGTATCCGCCCCCGTTATTACCGTCACCACCCCAGGATGATTCTGCGCCCGTTGGGCATCAATCGCCGCAATGCGAGCATGAGGATAAAGACTGCGCACAAAACTGATGTAGAGCATGCCTGGACGACGAATATCGCCCACATACTGCCCCCTGCCAGTGAGCAACACCGGGTCTTCGCGACGCCGTATCTTCTGCTCCGGTGCATCTGGCTGTTGAGAACGACCGCTTGCTACTGTTGCTTCGCTCATGTTGTGCTTCCCTTCTGAAATATTCCAGATACGTGGATAATCTTTCCTTATGTGTCTCCTGCTCCCATCCCTTGCCTTCAATATCAGAAGATTACACAGAGAACCGCCCGCCTGTCAATTCTGGTCGAAGCGCATTCTTATTGGCGAGTGATGGAACTTGACGAGTTCTTGACTCGTTTTTGCCCTTTTCCTTCCATAATACAGCGGTTATCCTCTAAATAACACAACTGATGTGTCGATGATGAATAGCAAAAACATAGATTATCGTGCTTGTAACCATTTCAGGAGGAATTATGGACCGTTATACTAAAACATTTGTAGAGGAAGAGCGAAAGGAAAAAGATGTATCCACGCAGGAGACAACGTCTCTTTCCAGCGACAGCGATAGTTTTCCAGGATACGATAAGCTGTCCAAACTGACAAAACTGACATTGGAACTGGAGAGCCTGCTCAATGATGCGGTCAATAAAAAAACTGAAACCACTAAAATAGTTAGCTCAAAGAGATCTAAGATCGAACCACTTTTAGAGACACTTTTAGAGTGCATGCAACCCAAGTCGCTCACCTATGTCGAATCCCTGCAGATCAGGCGTCTGACCAATACCCTTGAATTCGACACGCTTGACTCTGTCCAGTCTCTGAAGCCCAAAAAGAAGAAGATCCTTACCACGCTCAAAAATCTTGAGCTGAAAGACATCTCTTCCAAACTGGAAGGCGAGAAGCTGCAAAGCAAGCAAATAGAGCTTATGTATGCAGAGATCAAAGACATCTGGCCTATTCAAATCAAAGAGTTCGCTGAGCTGGTCAAAAATCTCAAGTTCGCCAGACATGGCGAGACCAAAGTATCAGGAAAGGCTACCTGGGACCAGGTCGAAGGCTGCTTTGGCGAACTGATGATTTGCTGTACTATGGTCCAGATGATAGATCAAGAGGCCAATAAAAGTAAACTCTATAAATGGACATTAGAAGGTCTCATGATCCAGATTCTTCAGAATACTGCGCGCCGGTATAAGGTCAAAACCATTCTAGAGGCTGTCACGGGGATAAACGAACTTTGCCCCCTATTACTAAGCCAGTACGAGAAAAAATTCATCACGGAAGATGCCTTTACCTCTATCAAGCAATGCTTGCAATATCATATTGTCGAGGCAGTCAGCGATAAAGCCAAAGAGCAGTTCAGGCAACTACAGATATTGACCTGCGTTATTCAGCAACATCCAGAGTTTGTTTGTGTGGGTTATGAAGAACTGGTATCAAATACTTCAGGCAGTAATATCTGCGCGGATATTCTTTTCGACGGGGGAAACGCTGGCAAGTTTGTGATTGAAATCGAAGGACTGCCCGACAAAGAGCAGAAGAACGCTTATACGTACCTCAAGGGCCGCTACGAGAAAAAGATGCAGACCATTGGCACCCCCATGAGCAAGAAAGGATATAAACTCGTACTGGTCCTGCCTCTTGATACTGAAGTGCCTGAAGAACAGTGGAAGCTGATCCAGAAAGATGACTCTATCCAGGTCTGGCTTTTCAAAAAGTAGTCTCATCAACATTTTTTAGCATTCATTACAGTTCATGCATTTATGCACTATGAAAAAGGAGCACATTTATCATGTTATTACGTTTAAAATTACGTTTTGGCGCGCTGATGATGATCGGCGGCGGCGTACTGGCGCTCATTGGTGAATTTCTCAATACCTGGAACAGCACGCCTGATAGCGGCATGTGGTTCTTCTCCCTCGCGCTGATCGTGCTTGGCACAATCGTCCTGCTGTATGGGGCCAGCACCTACGCGCAGTTGTCCGACAGCGTGAATTTGCTAGGCGTCGTTGGCGTTGGCCTGCTCTTCCTCGGCGGGATAGCGATGGTGATCGGGTCCGTAGCTATTGATGCGATCCTGCTGCCGATCATGGCCGGCCTGGCAACAGCTATCGGGGCCTCAATCAACGGGCTTGGCTCGACTGCGCAGAATGCTACTAACACGGTCAGTTCAGGGATCAATAACGTTACCAGTAGCATTACAGGAGCATTTGGTCAAAGTAGCAGCAACGCCAATATTCCTTCGGTTCAGGTTCCACAAGTCAATGGCGCGGACCTGCTTAACAAGGCCCTGACGGGCATGCATCTGCCAACGCTCGACGTTATTGCCCACTGGGGACAAATCTTCCTGACCGGGGGACCGTTGTCTCTTGGCTGCGTGATCTTCGGCGCCTCGCTGCTGATCGGTAAAAACAAAGCTGCCAGTCAGACCGGTTACATTCTGGTCATCTGCGGCGGACTCAATCTCATCAGCCAGTTCCTGACCTTCCTGCCCGCCCTGTCGCATATCACCGGCTTGTTGCTCTTTGCTTCACTCATCTGGCTCGGCCTGACAGTTCTGATACCGGCCCTGGCTGACAAACTACCCTTGCAGCAGGTAACCAGATTCTTCAAGCGTACCATGACCCGATTTACCGGCGCCCGCTCATAGTTTTCTGCCCTATTCGCTGCATATCAATGTTTGCTTCGGCCCGAGAGTGGTCCAGCCGCCGCTCTCGGGCCGAAGCGTTACTAATTTTTTTGTTGTGGTAATTACCACCCTGGAAGTTCTTTTCTGTTCCTTTTACCTCCACCAATCATCTTCTAAACTCAGGCGCAGATTTTGTTGCTACTACGCGTTTTCAATGTAATCATGGGATTTGAGCAGGGTTGTAGGAGTGTATTTCAATTCTTAGTCAAAGCAGTTTTTCTTCTATGCATTATTGGACTGAAACGCTATATAACAAGAGGTCGCCACTGAAGAGCAGGGAAAGGATTCATCCGTGAAAAGGTCCGCCGACGCCCGCCCGAACAGGTACTTGAAACGTGAACGTGAATGTCGTTGCTGGTCGCAGCTTGAGATCGCCGATGCTATTGGAACCACCGCATTTAATGTGAGCCGCTGGGAACGCGGCATTACTCTTCCCAGCGCCTACTTTCGCCGTCAACTCTGTCAGCTTTTCGAAAAGTCAGCCCAGGAATTAGGGTTTCTCGACGATGCACCTTCACTCCTCGATAAAGGCTCCCCCGCTACTCCCGCGCAAGAACCCGCCGACGTCTCTCCCGATACCACGATGGAACCCCAATCTGACGCCACCACAGGGGGGGAGGCGACTGTGTGGTCGGCGGTAGAGGAACAGGATATACCACATGAGCAAACTCTCTGGCATGTGCCATTCCGGCGCAACTCGTATTTCACCGGTCGCGAAAGCGTTTTAGAACAGATCCATGCATTGCTCAAACATGTGCAGACAGGAGATAGCTGCTCGCCTCATATCGTCAGCCTGAGCGGCCTGGGAGGGATCGGCAAAACGCAGATCGCGGTTGAATATGCCTACAGGTACTCCAGCACTTACCAGGCAGTGCTCTGGATACAGGCGAATTCCCGCAATGTCTTAAACTCCTCTGTCACTATGCTCTCCTCTCTGCTAGAACTGCCCGAAAGAGATGCCCAGGACCAGAATTGCGCCCTGGAGGCCGTCAAACGCTGGTTGAGTACGACGACGAATTGGCTTTTGATTATGGATGATGTCGATGATCCCAAACGGGTCTATGATATTCTGCCCGCAACCGGCAACGGCGCCGTGCTCCTCACAACGTTAACCCCGATCACCGCTACCATCACCAGGGGAATGGAACTGGATACGATGACCCAGGACGAAGGAGCGGCCTTCCTGCTGCGTCGCGCCAAGCTTCTGGCAGCCAATGATGGTTTGGAGCATGTATCGCCGGAGCAGCGTCGTCTGGCAGAAGTGATTACGCAAAGTATGGGCGGCCTGCCCCTGGCTCTTGATCAGGCCGCAGCCTACATTGAAGAGACCGGCTGTGGCCTTGCCGGCTACTTTCAGCGTTACCAGCAGCACCGTGAGCTCTTACTCAAGCGACGGGGCGGGCTTTTGCCGGAACATCCTGTGGCGCTGAGTACCACTTGGTCGCTCTCTCTGGAAAAGGTGGCCCGCCTCAATCCCGGCGCTATCGATGTTCTAAGGTTGCTGGCATTTTTGCATGCGGAAGCCATTCCTGAATGCATTATCAGCGCAGCAGCAAGCGAGGCGCCACCGCTTGCGATCATGCGCGATCCACTGGCGCTCGATGACGCGATTGGGACGCTACGAGCCTTCTCTCTGGTACGCCGCCGCCCCGAAACGAACTCTTTAACGATCCACCGGCTGGTCCAGGAAGTGTTGCAAGACCAGATGGCTGAGCATACACGCATACAATGGGCACAATACGCGGTGAAGGTCATCAATCGCATGTATCCCGGCGTCACCTTCGAACACTGGCCCCTCTGTCAGCAATACCTGCCCCAGGCGCAGGCATGCGCTCAACTCATTGAGCGTTGGGAGATGGTGTCGCCAGAGGCAGCGGAGTTGCTCTACAAAGCAGGATGCTATCTGCGCGAACGGGCGCAGTATGTTGAGGCTGAACCAATGCTACAACGCGCTCTGGAGATTCGTGAGCATCTCTATGGATCGCTCCATCTCACGGTCGCTGAAAGCCTGCATGAATTGGGACTGCTCTCACAGGCGCAGGGAAACTATAGCCTGGCACAAGCGCAGTATCAGCGAGCGCTCTCCCTGAGGGAACGCCTCCTGGGTCATGAGCATGCTCAGGTCGCTGATATTCTTAACAATCTCGCAGTCCTTTATCACGCGCAGGCGCAGTACGACCTGGCCGAGTCCTGCTATAGCCGCACCCTGAGCATTCGCATCAAGACGCTGGGAGCGCATCACCCACACGTTGCCGACTGCCTCGATGACCTGGCGATTCTTCACTATACGCAGGGCAAGTATATGCAGGCCGAGCCGCTCTACCAGCGCTCCCTGGCGATCCGCGAGCAATTTCTCGGGACCCGTCATCCCGATGTTGCCGAAAGTTTGAACAATCTGGCCGTCCTCTACCGCACCCAGAAACGCTATGATCTGGCCGAAGCCCTCTACCTGCGGGCGCTCGATATTCTTGAGGAGGCAAAGGGCGACCATCCACACCTTGCCTTTTGTCTGCATAACCTGGCAAAACTCTATCAGACGCAGGGCAAGTATGTCGAGGCTGAGCCGCTTTATCGGCGCTCCCTGGAAATACGCGAGCATATTCTAGGCAAGATCCATCCCGATGTGGCTCAAAACCTTGCCAATCTGGGCGTCCTCTACCTGGCCCAGGAAAAGTATAGTCAGGCCGAGCCATTACTGGTACAGGCTCTGCAAATCAGGGAACAGCTCTTGCATGGCATGCATCCCCATATCGCCAACAGCCTGAATCACCTCGCCAAACTCTCTTACGCTCAGAAAAAATATGCACAGGCCGAAACATACTTCCAACGGGCGCTGGTGATCCTGGAGCACGGACTTGGCGAACAACATCCTCTGGTGGCAACAACCCTGCACGACGTGACGTTGCTCTACCAGGAAATGGGAAACTATGAGCAGGCCGCGTCTTCGCTCAAGCGCTCCCTGGCTATTCGCCAACAGACGCTGGATGAGGACCATCCCGACCTGGCATCGCTACGCCAGTTGCAACAAACTCTTCTGGAGCAAATGGCGCATAAGCCTGGCTCTGAGGGCAAGCACGAGCGTACTTTACAGGGAACGGTTGCGCTCGTCTACACCCATTAATGATGCCTGTTGCCTTGCTTTGACCATACCTTGACTACAACAAGCTGTTCTTTTTGTTCACAATGCACCTTATACTGGTTATGAGGCTACAAGAAAGAACTTGCTATGCCACTACGTTTCCGCTTGACATACATTTTATACATGAAAAGGAATGAAGCTCATGGTTATGACCACAAATGAGAACAATCAAAAGTGTCCGAAAAATATCATCGAAGCGATTCAGATAGGACAGAATATTCTGCGCAGAGCCATCGAATACCTTGAGCAAGGGAAGGAGGACACCTCTCAATTCTGGGGGCGGTTCGTCACTAAAAACAAGGTGCAAATGCTCCAGGCTATGAAAGACATGCAAGTGCAACTGCAAACGATCAGCGATCATGGAGAGGTAAGGCCCAAACATCCCGAACAAGAGGAGGAGAGCAGGGGCTATCGCTACGAGGCTCATCCAAATGATGGCATCCACGCCTACACAAAGGGGGTGGGAGACGCAGCACTGATTACCATCACCTCGAATGCCAAAGACTTTTCGCCGGTGGGACTCGCCTGGCAGTGGCTCCACGAGGTCTCCCATGCCACGCCCTCGCTGCAAACGATGGATTATGGGTATGTCAACGAACGCATTTTCCCGTACTTAAAAAGCCTGGGCAAAAGCAATAACGCCGATAGCATTGTTGCCGCCATCTTCTCCGTCGAGGGAACCGATCCGCCTCGGGAGAAGAACTTTGGGGTTGATATGGACATCTATAAACCACTTGGGGAACTTTCAGAGGAAGTACGGAACCGCGTCGAAAAAATCATGGCGATAGCAGAAAAGGGCATTACGCAACTGGTCTCTCATGAATTGAGCAACATGCAGGAGATCGTTGACTTGAAGGAAAAGGCGCTTGCTCAGACTCGAACCTACCAATTGCAAGGGGAGGAAAAGGAGCACTTCGAGAAGATGGCGAAAATCTTGACGAGCAAGTCAGCGCCATTGCTGTCCGAGATCAAAAAAGCGATTACCACTGTCAGAGAAGGGTACCAGGCGCTCCATTTGCTCTGCTTTGGCGAGCCTCAGCGGTTCTGTGCAGCGAGCGGGAAAGAGGAAGATTCGTGGCTCAAGGTAGAAGCGCTCATCGATCAACATTACATCTGGGGCGTTCACGAGAGCGTGCTGACCGGCACTGAGGAGACCAGGGCCACCGAACTGCTGACCACCATGATTGAGCAGGATAAAGTGCAGATTGAAGGGTGGGAAGCCAAAACAATGGCTAAGCTCGCGATCAAATGCTATGAAAAATGGTAATGGCTGACACCAATGCGGCAGCATCAAGCAGGCAACTTGCGTAGACGAATCTGAAGGGGACGACCTTTGCAGGGTGCGCGTCGAACTTCGAACCACTCTTCATGCTTTTTAAAAAATGTAGGAAGATCCTTACAGCCAAAAAGTCGTGGAGAGAACATAGGGAGATGCGAAGCAAGCATTGCTCTGGCTTCGGTCAGCCCCATCCATTCCTCTGGTCGTGTTGCCATCTGTGCCTGATAGGCGGCAACCACTTCTTCCAGCGTCATAGCGGGCGGGGGCGTCTTCGTCAGGGGGCCATAGACGCGCTCCGCCATCGCTTCAATCACCGGCATGATCTCCTTGATGATCGGTTTCTGTTTGAAGAAGACGATCTCGCTAGCCACCTCGCCGAAGGACTCGCGCGTGACATTCAGTTCTTCGTACACGAGCAGCAGCAAATGGGGGCAGTTGGCACTACGCACTTTGGTAACCTTGTTGCGTAAATACGTAGGGGACCAGTACCCAACCAGCTCAATCAGGATGGTACGCCGTTCATCCAGGCTATGCACTAACTGGAAGTCCGGGATCATGACCGTCCCTCCGAGCGCCAGCACCTCCTGTTCTCTCAGCAATCGCCAGTGTCCGCGGCTGCCGCCAAACTTTTCCTCAAAATCGGTAAATTCGCTGGCAAACGTTCGCTCCAGGGCCGAGTCATAGAGGGCGGCGCGCCGGTAGTGCGAGAAGAGTCCGCAGGTGTGATCAAGCGAGTAGCGCGGTAGAGCGGCCTCGATCTGCTGTCTTTGCAGCCGGTCGTCCAGAGGGATTTTTTCAGAGAAGGGTTTGAGCCGGGCAGTCATCCGCCAGCGCTCACCCAGGAGCAATGCTGGCATAAACTGGGCGAAGGCAATGCCATACCGCTCCGTCAGGATAAACTCGGACATGGGCCCCGAAAGCGTGAGCCGATAGCCGCCTTCTGGCAGTTCCTCGCACCAGAACATGATCTTGAAGAGCTTGAGATAGCGCCAGATATCCTTAAAGTTGTCATGGATCTCGATACGCAGCACTGTGGCGCGATAGAGAACGCCACGGGCCAGCTCAAGATTATAACGCCGCAGCAGCGTGAGAGGCGTCCAGTGGGGGCCGGGATGGGTGAGCCGATACTCCTCGGGGCGATCCGCAAAAAAGAGGGCCTCGATCTGTTCGACGCTGCTTGCCATCTTGCCAGCGACCGTTGCGATGGCCTCTTGCCTGCTGTGTGGGTGGAAGACATCAGGAGTTGCAAAGACCGGGCCGTGCTCAAACAGATGGCGGCGAACCTGGGCGGGCGTATAGTCACCCTCTTGCGGCGAAAACGTTGCCTCATCCTCCAGGATTTTAGCCAGGCCACGCAGGCGCATATAATCAGTGCGTGTCCCCTCCAGCGCCTCGCGGGCCTGCCACCATGTTGAACGTGTCTGCCCCACCAGCCCTTGAAAGGTGGTAATCAAGGTGGATGCGATGTGCAGATACCGCTCATCCGTTTCATCAAGCAGATCCACATGGACCTCGGCTCCACGCTGCTGCACAAACGGTTTAATCAGATCGGACGTGAGCATGTTGGTAGCCCTCTCGTTGTGCGGCCCTGCGCCGCTGGACCTTGCCCTCTTCAGTGGTTCCCCGCACCAGAATTTCATAGAGGACGGCCTCTCGATTCTCAACCTTGCGCAAGATGCGCCCCAGCCGCTGGATATACTCGCGAGCGCCCGCCGTCCCACCTAGGATCAAAGCCACCTTCGCCTCAGGAACATCCACGCCCTCGTTAAGCACACGGGTCGTTACAATGGCCCGGTATCGCCGCTCTCGAAAGCCATCAAGCAGCTCTTTGCGCTCCTGTGCCGGCGTTTGATGGGTAATGATCGGGAGCAGATACTGCCGGGCGATGCGGTACGCCATCTCGTTGTTCTCTGTGAAAATGAGGCTCTGCTCGGTCTGGTGCTCGCGCAGCAGATTCTCAACCGCTTGCATCTTGCCCTGGCAGCCGGCAAGCAAACGTCCCACACGCTGGCGCGCCAGAAATGCCTCCCGCGCTGCCGGATCTTTTGCAGAAAGCGCCAGAAAGGCATGCAGCCAGTGCGCACCGTAGCGTTTGATCAGTCCCTGTTGTCTCACAAAGCTCATGTAAAGCTGGGAATCACGCTCATATTGCTCGCGTTCGGCATCTGTCAGGCTAACTCGGATGCGCTGCGTGCGATAGAGGGCCAGTTGTTCTCCAATCAGATCGTCTACTTTCAGCGAGAAGACGACGGGACCAACCAGTTCTTCTAAGCGCCAGCGCCCATTGCTCTGCTCCTGTTCGGATGGATAAGTAGCGGTCAGACCCAGACGCACAGGAGCTGGAGTCATGAGCGCCCCTTCTCCAAAAGAAGGGGCGGTAGCATGATGACTTTCGTCCAGGATCAGGCATTTGAAGTGATGACCATAGGCGGCGGCAAGATCGGCCAGGGAATGATAGGTCGTCACGGTCAGAGGGTGTACGATTTTTTCTCCGCCGTAGTAGATCCCGATCTCTGTCGAGAAGGCGTTGCGCAGGATACTATACCATTGATGCAGCAAGTCGAGCGTGGGACAGGCGACAATAGCTGAACGATTGACGAGTTGGATTGCTCGCACGGCCACAAAGCTCTTGCCGGCTCCGGTCGGCAAAATGACGCTGCCGCGCATTTGCGCTTGCTGCCAGGCTGAAAGTGCCGCGCGCTGATACTCGTGTGGCTCTCTCTGATCGGAGAGAGTGTAATTGAGCGGCTGCCAGTGGGGAACCTGATCGCGAATACCATGCTCGCGCGCCCAGGGAAGGACCGCGCTATAGTGGCTGGCTTCGCAGCGCCACGCCGCATGACTCCAGCGCCAGGGAGATGGTAGTGCCTCCTGCTGGCTTGCCCCCTCAATGACCAGGGTTCCTCCATGAAAATACATCTGCTGTTTCATCACGCATAGCATAGCAGACAAGCAGGTCCGCTGTCTATGCCAGAATCTCGCCCACGGGTAAGATTTCGGCTCAATGCTACAAAACGGCCATAACACAGAGAGGAAGCTGTTAGCGAGTTTTTCCCACTTTTGGATGGCAGGCGAAATTCCCCTTGCTTTCCTCTTGACTTTTACGTGGCGTGAAAGTGTTATCATGGTAATGTGCTTGACATAAATGAGTTGAAGCATTCTAACTTTCGGGGAAGGGATGCCTCGCGTGTTTAAAATTAGCGACTTTTCAAGGTTGGGCCAGGTGTCAATGCGGACACTACGCTATTATGATGAAATAGGACTGCTCAAGCCAGTGCAGGTTGATTGCACCACTGGCTACCGTTATTATTCAATCGATCAATTGCCCCGACTGAACCGTATTCTGGCCCTCAAAGACCTCGGCTTCGAGCTTGCCCAGATTATTCAACTCATGGACGAAGATCTACCGCCAGCACAGCTTAGAGGCATGCTGCGACTCAAACAGGTCGAGCTTCAACAACGCGTCCAGGCCGAACAAGAGCGACTGGCCCGTGTGGAAGCGCGGCTCAACCACATTGAAATGGAAGGCAAGAACCAGGTACATGAAGTCGTCCTTAAAAAGGTGAAGCCGCAAATAGTCGCAACCAGCCGTAAGATAGCTGCAAGTTTTGCTCACAGAGCCCAGTTTGCGAGCGAGTTACGCGATTTCCTCAGGCAGAATGACGTCAAACAGACTGACTGCTTACTCTATATCTACCATGATGGCGAATATCATGATAACGATATGAATATGGTGGAGGTAGCAGTACCGGTAGATAGTTTGTCAGTGGGAAATATTGTAGAGCGCAGCAATGGACGCATCACCGTGCGCGAGTTGCCCGGGGTGAATACGATGGCGACGCTGCTCTACTGTGGTAGTCCACATACCATTATTGAGGCATATCAGGAACTTGGCACATGGATTCAGGCCAATGATTACTCCATCGTTGGTCCATGTCGCCGGGTGTGCCTGCGTAACGAGGGCGATCTCGATGCATACTTAACGGAAATACAATTTCCCGTTGAGAAACGCGATACCTCGACCACCAAACCTTTCACATTTTTCTCTTAGCGCAAGCTTATAACGCTTCTATACAGACAATTTTCATTTTTAAGTGCGCATAGATAGATAAAGTGATATTATGTGATAAGGTCGTCAAGTGGTCTAGAAGACTAGATTAATCGAGATTATAATAAATATAAGCGAAATACGCGCAAGGTTTTATTCATGAATAAGCATCTATTCGTCAGAAAGGAGGAGTTGTCAGGACATATGTCAAGATGAGCTCGGTGATAACGCATATTTCTCAATGAAGTAGATTATGCGGGATTACATGCAGAGCTCTCCGTCGCTATTACTTTACGAGAGGAGAATTTCCGATGAGTGCTGCTAACCCATCTTCCCAGGCCGCCGCTCCTACATCAATCAGTCCTCGTACGGGTGATCGTATTCTGGGAGCCCTACAGAGCGTTGGACGCTCATTGATGCTACCAATTGCGGTACTGCCCGCCGCTGCGCTTCTTCTGCGCCTGGGCCAGCCAGAAATACTTAACCTGCCGTGGATGGCAAACGCAGGAGATGCTATTTTTTCTAACCTCCCGATGATTTTCGCCATTGGTATCGCCGTTGGACTTACCGGCGGCGAAGGTTCTGCTGGGCTCGCTGCCCTGGTAGGATTTTTAGTTTTTGCTTTTACTTTCACCACCATCTATGACCTTCCTAAAATCGCAAACCCGCTCGCGGTTGTCCACGGCTCCATAGATGTGCTCTCAGGCATCCTGATAGGATTGGTCGCTGCGGGACTGTATCGCCGTTTTTACGATATTCGTCTCCCAGACTATCTTGGCTTTTTCGGTGGTCGGCGCTTCGTGCCAATTGTGACGGCGCTCGTCGCCCTCGTGCTTGGTGTCATCTTCGGCTTCATCTGGTCTCCGGTCCAGAACGTGATCAATGCGCTGGGCACCGGGATTGTGTCTCTCGGCGCTCTTGGGACAGGTCTCTACGGATTTTTGAACCGCCTGTTGATTCCACTTGGCCTGCATCATATCCTCAACTCGTACGTCTGGTTTCAGCTTGGCGATTTTACTTCAAAAGGCACAGTCGTACATGGCGATCTGAACCGCTACTTCGCAGGAGATCCCACCGCCGGAAACTTTATGGCGGGCTTCTTCCCCATCATGATGTTCGGTCTGCCCGCCGCCTGTCTGGCAATGATCCGTCACGCAAACTTCCCCAAAGTGGCGGCGGGCATCCTGCTCTCAGCAGCCTTTGCTTCGTTCTTGACCGGCATCACCGAACCGATTGAATTCGCGTTCCTTTTTGTCGCTCCGTTGCTCTATCTTGTACATGCTATCCTAACAGGGACTGCGTTGGCGCTCTGTACGGCTCTGGGTATTCGTATTGGCTTTGGCTTTTCTGCTGGATTGATCGACTACCTGCTCAACTTTAGAGCGCCGAATACCACCCAGCCCATCTTGCTTCTCGGCATTGGACTCGTCTACGCCGTCGTGTATTACTTCGTCTTTAGCTTCTTCATCACCCGTTTCAATCTGGGCACCCCTGGTCGTGGCGAAGCCTCTACCGGCTTGAGCGCGGACTGGATCTTACCAGAGAGCCAGCGTGGGCCTAAGAAGGCAAAACCATCAGCAGCGCAGGCGGCAGGCATCGATGCTGATGATATCCTGGCGCAAGAGGTTCTCGCGGCTCTCGGTGGCAAAGCCAACGTGGAGAGCGTAGAGGGTTGCATTACACGTCTGCGCCTCTTCGTCAGCGATCCATCACTCATCGACGAAGTGCGCCTGAAGAGTCTGGGGGCCTCTGGCGTGATTAAGCAAGGCAAGATCGCCCAGGTCGTGCTAGGCACACAATCTGATCGTATTGCCGAACGCATGAAGCGCATCATGAAAAGCAGCGCCGAAGACGTTGTAGAGCAGGCTGATTAGCCCACAGTGCAAGCTGCTTTAGAGCTAGCTCTAAAGCAGCTTGCGGAAGTATCCCAAAACCTTCCGCGCTCCAACGCTGCTGACGCGTTAGCTTCGCTCAGGAGTGCGGAGTCGAAGTAATGGAAAAACAAAGGTATATCATGGCTGAAATACATGTGCTTGCGCCGCTTGATGGTACAGTTGTCGATCTGGCAGCCGTTCCCGACGAGGTTTTCGCGCAAAAAATGGCAGGCGATGGGGTCGCTATCGATCCATCGGGACAGATTGCTGTTGCTCCTGTAACCGGTGAGCTGGTTAAATTGTTCCCTGGCGGTCATGCCTTCGGCATATCTATGCATAACGGCATTGAGCTGATTGTCCATATTGGCCTCGACACGGTCGAGCTTAAAGGGAAAGGGTTTGAGAATATTGCCAGAGAGGGGCAGCCTGTACAGGCGGGCATGCCAATTGTGCGTTTTGATCGTCCTGTCATTGAGCGACTGGGTAAGGTAATGCTCAGCCCCGTTGTTTCCTGCGGGGCCGGGGAAATTGTACGTCGGGCCAGTGGAACGGTACGAGCTGGGCAAGACGTCCTTTTCGTTCTTGAGGTGAAATAACCTGGCGCATAAAAGAGCATTCGTGATTGCTATGGCTTAGACAAGGGAGCACCGATAATGGAACACGCGATGGAACGAACGGTCATACTGGGAAACAAAGCAGGGTTGCATGCACGTCCAGCCGCCATATTTGTGCAGCAAGCACAGAGATTTCAATGCCAGATCACCCTATCAAAAAATGGTAAAACAGTCAATGGTAAGTCTATCCTCTCGCTTCTTACCCTCGGCGCCGAACAGGGCGATCAGATTATGCTCACAGCCGACGGAGCTGATGCCGAAGCCGCAATTGATAGGCTGACGTTATTGCTAGAGGCAGAGGCAGAATGAGAGTAGTGAGCTATCAGCGCTAGCATAGTGTTCCGCTGCTATTGCTTGCAACGTTGAAGGGAGGTGACTTTTGTGATAGGTATTGTGCTTGTGACGCATGGGACACTCGCCGATGCACTAAAAAATGCTGCTGAGACGATTATTGGCCCCCAGGAGCAATTTCTCGCCATTGGGATGGGACCCGCCGATGATCTTACTATTTTGCACGGTGAAATAGAAGCAGCGGTCAGCGCGGTTGAGAAGAACGATGGAGCGTTGATACTCGTTGATCTCATGGGAGGGAGCCCGGCGAAGGCAAGCTCGCATCTTGCCTTCTCGGGCGCGCAGGTGATTTGTGGCGTCAATCTTCCCATGCTGCTGGAGGTGCTGGTGCAACGCGAAGGTGTTACCATACAAGAACTCACAGCTATCGCGATGCAAGCTGCGAAAGAGGGTGTTATCAATCTCACCCGGCAGTTGACCGGCAAATAGCTTCTCTTAATTTCATCTATACTAGCTTTAAAGGGATGGAGTAAGCACGCATGACCCCCACAGCTATTCGAGGAATCGGTGCGTCTCCTGGCATGGCGGCTGGCCCGATTTTCCGCTACGAAGCAGGTAAAGTCATCGTTGAACAGCGCCATGTTGAAGATGTGCATAGGGAAATTGCCCACCTGGACGCTGCTCTCAAACAGGCGCGAGAGGAGATACACGCTTTATTGCTGCAAACCCGGGAACACATAGGCTCCAAAGAAGCTGCTGTTTTTGAGACGCATGAGCTGTTCCTTGATGATCCAGACCTGCTGAAGCAGGTGCATGCAACCATTCAAGCGCAATCTATCAGCGCAGCATACGCGTGGCAGGAAGGGATTGCTCAGTATACTACTCAATTACGGGCCATCGGCAACGAATATCTTGCGGCCCGCACTGCTGATGTGGAAGATGTGGCGCAACGCGTGCTGCGTATTCTAGAGGGGATCAATGCTCCGACCAGCAAACTGACGGAGCCGGTGGTGATTGCCGCTACGGAGCTGGCGCCATCCGACACAATCCTCTTCGATAAAGAGAAAATACGCGCTTTCTGTACCGCCGCTGGTGGTGCAACCTCACATGTAGCAATTTTAGCGAAGGCGCTTGGTATCCCCGCCATCACCGGGCTGGGGACAGGGATAAGTCAACTACGCAACGGTATGCAAGTAGTAGTAGATGGTACAACGGGCGAAGTGCTGCTTGAGCCGGATGCAGAGACGTTTGCAGCCTATCAACACAGGGCCGAGCGGCTGGCGCAAATACAGCAGGACGCTCTCCAGTTGGCACAACAGCCGGCCACGACACTGGATGGAGTATGTGTAGAAGTGGTCGCTAATATTGGTGCTCCTGAGCAGGCTGCTGAAGCACTGACCTGTGGTGCGGAAGGCGTTGGACTGTTACGGACAGAGTTCTTATTTCTGGAAAGAGAGGCAGCGCCAGACGAAGACGAGCAGGTAGCTGTCTATTGCTCTGTGCTGGAGACGATGGGGACGCGTCCAGTGGTTGTACGCACGCTTGACATTGGCGGAGACAAGCCCGCCCCCTACCTTCGCATGCCAACCGAGAACAATCCTTTCCTGGGCATTCGTGGCACGCGCCTGGCACTGGCAAAGCCTGATATCTTTCAGACACAGTTACGCGCCCTCCTGCGCGCCGGCGTCGGACATACCCTCAAGCTTATGTTCCCAATGGTTGCTACCAGCGAAGAGGTACGGGCAATTCGAGAGCACCTGCAGCGAGCGGCAGCAACGCTGGCAGAGCAGAATGTGAGCTACACAGAGCATGTTGAGGTTGGGATTATGATCGAGCTGCCTGCCGCTGCTTTGATGGCTGACACACTCATTGAACTGGTGGACTTCTTCAGCATTGGCACCAATGATCTGGCTCAGTATACACTGGCTGCTGACCGGACCAACCCGGAAGTGGTGACTCTGGCTGATGCCCTCCATCCCGCTGTCCTACGCCAGATCCGCATGGTGATCGAGGCTGCTCACGCGCGCGGAAAGTGGGTTGGCCTGTGTGGTGAGCTGGCCGGCGATCCATTTGCCATTCCGGTACTGCTAGGATTGGAGTTGGATGAGTTTAGCGTTACCCCCCGATCAATACCTCTGGTTAAGCAAGTAATACGCAGTTGGAGCATACAGGAGGCACACGAGATAGCTCGGCAGGCGCTTGTACTGGGAAATGCCTCAGAAGTACACGCATATTTGCTATCGATCAAGCGATAATATGCAAGCAATTCCTCACTTTGTATGAGTACAAAGATATTACATGTATTAAAAGGATCACTAAAAATTTTCGCATTGATTTCCAAATTTTTGGAGCACTTTCCGAGGAGAACTGACGGTTTTTTAATTTATAATAACAGCATAGAACCAGAACTGCCAGGGAGAGCATTCAATTTTTCCCCCATCAGTAAGGTTCTTTCACATTTCTTATGCTCTTCACTATGGTGGGGGAGCGATTTTGTTTTTGTAGGAAGGTAGTTTTCGTATGATGAAAGTGGATCAATTTTGTCTTGAAGCAGCGATGGTGGATCGATTTTATCTTGAAGCAGCAATGAAAGAAGCGGAAGACGCTTTTAACCAGCGCACCTATCCTGTGGGGGCGGTTATCGTAGATCCGACGGGCGAAATTATTGGTCGAGGGCATAATCAGGTCTATAGCAAGGGCGATTTTACCTCTCATGCTGAAATGGAAGCGATTCGGGGAGCAAGTGGAAAGCTAATGCTAGAGCAAAATTATGAGAAATGTACCCTATACACCACGTATGAACCATGCATTATGTGCTGTGGAGCAATTTTTCATGCACGCATTGCTCGTGTGGTCTGGGTAAAAGAAGATAAAGATTTTGGAGCTTTTCAACCGGTGTGGGAAGACACAGAATTTCTCAAAAAATCTCGTAAATATCCTAAGTTACGGGGCGAACATGCCGCCTGTTGTGAAGAGCTTGAGCAGAAAATGGAACAGTGGATGATGGCATGGAATGCCATGAAAAACGAGGTGTTAGGCGAATGGAAGGGTAGAGGGCAATAAAAGGGCAATAGGCGCAGGAGTGGAAAGACTTCCAGATCCTGTGCCCCTTTTTTGTTGTGAGCAAAAGGTAAGCAGAGACTTGTATTATCTAGCGACCAGCGACGACCGTAGTTCCTTGATCAAATTGTCCATTTTCTGTATTTCCTGCTCGATGCCAAGCTGTACATAGCCTTCGCGCGCCTTTTTTGCCGAGTCGAGAGCCTCGTAAAACCTTCCTTGCTTATGGTAGAAGTTTGTAAACGATCTCCAGTAGGAGAAGGTGCGGCGTTTTTCATGGTTGCGTTCAGCCATGATTAAACCTGACTCCAGCAGACGTTCAGCTTCTTCAAATCCTCCTTCCAGGATAGCTATATCAGCTAGATAGTTCTGTGCATAGTTTGCTAATCTGTGCCAACCGAAGGCAGTTGCTTTATGGAGCGCGGAGCTAAAACCAGCGCGTGCCGCTTTATAGTTTTCTTGCCAGTAGTAGTTGCCGGAGCGATAGTACTCAATATTTAGCATGTAGCGCGTTCGCAGTGGCTCTGGCAATTGTTGCACAATCGTTGTGGCCTGGTTGAAGAGGTGCTCCGCCTCATCAAAACGTTTCATGAAGACGTAGAGGTTGCCATGATTGAGGAGAAGTCGCGCCTCTGTCGGAGCATCAGACTGAGCGCAGAGCCTGTAACCTCGCTTGAAGTGTTCATCGGCCTCCTCAAAGCGGCTGATCAGCGTGAGGGTGTAGGCGTAGCTGGTGAGGGTATCAAGAACAACCGGCCAATCTCCTCTTGCGCCAGCAGTATTCATCAACCAGGCCAGCCAGTTCAGGCGGTCATCCCAGAACCCATAGGTCGTGGTGAAGTCAACCACACTTCCTGGTTCTTCGGAACACCAGAAGAATTTAATAATATCGTATTCTTCACGATGGGCGCACCAGTCAAAGACGGCCAGCAAGTTTTCCCATTCCGTTTCAATATGATCGAATTTCAGGTGCCATTCCTGCATATCGTGCCCGCCATACTTCAGGGCGTAACGCTGGTAAAATTCTATCCATCGTTGTCGGGCCTCATGCTCAAAATCTGGATACCTGCCCATCTCCGCCAGCGCATATTCGCGAGTGAGTGGCAGCATGCGGAAACGGTTATCAGCTTCGCGTATGAGTGAGAGACGCTGCAATTGAGAAAGGGCATCCTCAGCCGCGATAGTATCGGTATCCAGCCCTGCTACATAACTCACTGCTGAACGCGTGGGCAGTTGTGGGAAAAGAGCAAAAGCCATTAACATCAGATGGGTAGGGGTGTCACGCAACGGATCGACCGAACCCTGGAAGCAGAAACGAGCGACATCGCCATCGGCTTTGGGGATATTGCGTAGCACTGTCTCCAACGTATAGCCAGCAGCTCGCTGTCCTATGGCATATACCAGCGCAGCAGGGATGCCTCCAATGCCCTGATAGAGCATTTTAGGTTCCCCCTTACCTAACACGACCTGTTTTTCTGCCGCTTGCTGCTCAATGAGTTCCAGCGCAGCCTCTTCCGCCAGTTGCTCCAGGCGAATAGGAGCGAACATCGCGCGCTCACGCGTTGTCACAACAACCTTCACTGTGGGAGGAAGCTCATACAGGAAGGAAAGAATTTCCTGCTTATCCTCCATCGTCTCCAGATTGTCAACGATCAGCAAGGTGCGTTGACTTCCAAGAGCTTCTCGCACCAGGTCTCCCTGCTCTTGCAGAGGCGTTGCCCGGATATCCAGGCGATTCAAAGTCTGAGTGACCTGCTGGAAGATATGACGCAATGTCCGGTGTACTTGCTTGCCTGGGAGAATACCCTGGGCTGTCAGGTATTCCTGCTTGGCGGAGACGAAGATGATTGCTTCAAACGTGGGGATGTGCTTCTCAATGTATTCGCCTGTACTGGCGCGCCAGCATTGATAAGCCATATCAAGGGCCAGTGCCGTTTTTCCCACTCCGCCTATGCCATCTATAATGATCAGATAGGCAGCATAACGCGGAGAGAGCAGCTCCTGCAATTGCTGCAATTCATGTTCGCGGCCAATCAGACGGGTATGCTCCATACGTACTAGCCGATGAGGAATGTCTCGCAGTTCCTTTGGTCCCCATAATCTATTGATTAAATTTGCTGTGTTAGCATAGTTGGTTGCATCCAATAACTCTTCACACCACTCGCGCGACATATCCGCACTACTGAAACCTATCTCCGCTAATTTCTCAATGATCTCTGGCTTGGGCAGCGAGCGCCCTTGCTGCCAACGATAGACCATATCGCTACTTTTGTTTGTCTGCTCGCCTATATAGCCCATAGTGTCTTGCAGGGTCCAATCTTTGACCTTCGCCAGACTATGTGTCAGGCGAGCAATGAGCTTGCCTGACGCTGTATACTCTGTCTGTGGGTAACGGGAACGACGTGTCATACCATTCTCCTTAATGTGCCTTTTGATAAGGAATAGAAGGTCATTTCTCTCTATACTACAGTCTTCCATCTCAAATGCGCCAGTGAAGCAGTCTGGAAGATTTGGAAAAAGGTGCGAATTTTTTGGAATCTCTGGTATCTAGAGAAACAAGCTCGAACAACGCCTTGTTGGAAGCGTTATCGCCTTCGCTCCACAGCCACCTCCAGCGACAACGGCTCCAACAAGAGGCTACCTCATCTACATACGATACATTCTTTCGCCTCGCCGACCAGAGTGTGACATCTTCACTCCCAGGATCAATCCCAGAATGATGCCACTTAAAAAAGCAATGATCATGGTAAGTGTCAATGGGTCCACTTCTGTATTCCTCCTTATTCATCTATGGGCCTTCTTCATCTTGACCTCTTCGAAATAGACCAGCGCACTTTTGCTCTAGCCTTCAGGAGAAATAATACTGGATCGAACTGTAGAAAAGGAAGCGAGAAGCTTTACAATGTCTTGGAAAAGGCTGCAAACTTTCTCCTTCTTAGATTTAAGAAGCAAAAGTGCTAACACATGTATTCTCTACTGACACAAGATGCCATCCAGCGCCATCAGGGCCGCCTGATAGCTGCCGAGCTGCGGATCGACTTTGCTCTGGATTTCCTCGGCAGTGAGCCAGCAGATTGGGAATTCTGCTTCCTGTTGCACCATCAATTGTTCGGGCGTTACTACAGTGATATAAAAAACATCCAGCCAGTTACCGCCACGATGATCCACGACCGGAATGAAGGCGGCAAGCTTCAGAGGGTGATCAGGCGGAAGTTGTACACCTGCTTCCTCAGCTAGTTCGCGTAAAGCGGCCTGCCGCGGCATTTCGCCTGCTTCGATGGCCCCGCCTGGTAGCTCAAGACCTTTGATATGATGCCGAACGAAAAGGCATCTGTCCCCATCAGGGTGGTGGGTAATAAGAGCAATCCGCACAGCAGCCCTGACCAGGCGCACCGGCTTGTTGCCCGCTTCTTCCGAACGTGTTAACGGCAGTGGATGTATTTCACTCATTTTTTAAGAACCTCAAGAGGATTGTGCTCAAGTGTACAAAACGTCGCCGCGAGCTTGCTGGCGTAGACTACCGCTTCCCGATGTGTTGCTCCCCGCGCCAGAGCGCAAATAAAGCCTGCTGCGAAGCTCGCGCCAGCTCCAATTGTTCTCAATGGCTTAATCGTCTCGGCTGGAACAACATACACATCATGCTGCTCGACCAGGACTGCTCCCATCTCGCCTAAGGTGATCAGAGCGAACTGCGCGTGACAAATCTGGAGCATATAGCGACCAAGTATACATGCATCTGCAATGCTCCCGCTTCCTCTCATAAGGAGCGTATCGATGGATGGAATGTTTGCCAGTAACCGCCCTTTTTCTATGAGATGGGAGGCGCTTAGATTTATCAAGCAGCAGGCATTTGAGCTTGATAATTTTTCTATCAGGGCAAGCCGTTGGTCAATATGCTCTTCGTACACATCGGCATAGACAAAACGAGAGGCAGGAAGATGCTCTATCGCCGCATAGCGAAAGGGATATGCCTCAACCAGTCCAGAGCGCTCATCCGAATCAATACGCGACAGAAAATAGGTGACCGGAGTTGTGCTCGCTTCCGTATTCACCTGAGAAACATCGACGCCCTCCTGTTGAAGTAGATCAAGCAGCGGCAGGCCATCATGCCTGGAGATCGCATTGGTCGCAAGCAGGCAAGAACACAGCCCCTGGCGAGCTGTAAAGAAGGCGACAATGGCGGCATCGTTGCCGAGCAAGCGTTGACTTCCTTGCACAAATAGCACCTCGTCAGGAAGTGGCATATGAGGTACCGGCAAGCAAACAAACCAGCTAAGGTCACCAACTGCATACAGATCAAGCATTTGTGTTGCTTCCTTTAGCTTGTTCTCTGCGCGCTTGCTTCAGAGAGTGAGCTGGCAATCCAGGCGGCATAAGCTGTGCGCCAGACTTCTCGCTTTGAAGCGGACAATACAGCAAGGTGGGTGTTGACCTCGGCCATGACATGCTGCACTTGCGCCTCGTACCACTGCAATACGCTGCTGATCGCTTCATCGACATATCCTGCCTGTACTCGCTGACGCGCCATTGCGTACATGCTTTTGCTTCCGCTGATACTGCGATGATTGCTTTCCCAACGCCACGCAGTAGCGCCATCAACCAGCGAAAAAATCTCGGCCAGCCCCCGAATGAGCATGTATCCCAGGTAGCGATGGGCAGTGATTGCCCGGTGCAACAGCGCCTTCTCTTCGCCATGCGAGACCTTCTGTAGCCCTTTGAGCGCATAGACTATAGGAAAACAGTAGTTCACCCAATACTGGCAGGCTTTGCAAATAATACCTATCTCCGGTACGACGTACGAGGTGGAATAGCGAGCAAAGGATACATCAATTTGCTTGCTCATCATGTGCGGAGCCTGCTGCTGCAAATCGAAATGATAGCGGCTCTTTACCAGCACCTCAAGCGGAGACACCATGTAGGATACGTCCTCGTAGACGGCTGGTCCGCTCATCTGGTGTATTTCCTGCTGATGATTGGATGATACGAGCGCGTAGATCTCCTCTATAGACGCACCGGGAAGAGCTGGAAGAATGATATCGGTTCTTCCCAAAAAGTCGATATTCTCGATGACATCTTGTACTGACATCAACGGGTCAAAGAAGATGAAGCCAAAACGCAAGCGCACGCCTAAGAGGCTTAAATAACGAATAGCCGACACCATTTCCTCCACCGTACTACCCTTATTATAACGCAGAAGCTGCGCAGAAGCGCCCGACTCGATTCCCAGGAAGAGGCGCGCCAGACCGCCCTGCAGACAGCGTTGAAAAAGCCTGCCGCGCTCCAGGTGCCACCGTGTATCACGATCCTGGCGAAAAATCTGATCAGCGCGGCAAGAGGCATCGAACGTCATGCGCAGATTGCGCGCTTGCGCCTCATCCAGGAAGTCTGTTATACGCCGAACGGTTGCATCCGCATTCTCCCTGCCGACAAAATCCTCATCGGCTAAAAAAACGTGAGGCATGCGATTGAAGTGTTGGAAGACCTGCGCGAAGACCTCCCAGTGCTCAAGCATCGATGCAATGGGCACGGTTCTCCAGATGCTGCTTTTATGGGAGCGCGGGCAAAAGCTGCACTGATTATACTGGCAGCCCCTGCTAAACTCAGCCGTGATAACGCCATCGTGAGCGAAAAGCTCCGGTACAGTATCAAGAGCTGGCGGGGGCAGATTTTCCAACGGCAGGTAACGCGGAGGGGTGCTAATCAGACGCCCCTGGTCGCTGCAATAGTAAATGCCCGGTACCTGGTTCCAGCGCGAGCGATCTCGCCCCCATCTGACGAGTTCCGCTAGCGCCAGTTCCCCTTCCCTGCGACAAATGACTACCTGCGGATACACCTTGAGGATTTCCTGAAAGCACATAGCTGGGAGGATATTACCCAGGATCACCAGTGGCGGCTCGCTCATTTTCGTAGAATCGTAGAGCGCATCTAACAACTGCTCCATCAGATCAAACTGGCCGAAATTGACCGAAACCCCCAGGATGTCAGGTTGAGATCGATAGATCTGTTCCATCACATCAACGACTTCGACATCGAACTGGCAATCCATCAACTTCACTGAGGCGAGGTGGCGCTGACGCAGGTAGGAGGCAAGATAAGAGATGCCGAGGGTCAGCCGCGCCGTCGGGTACATATCCGGGTGAAAAAGACTCACTAGCAACACAGAGGGCAGCTTCAATCTCGCTTTGAGGCGCTCGGAGAGGAGAGCAATCAAACATACTCCATCAGGATCGAGCTTATGCTCCTCAAAATTGACAGAAAACTCCTCTACCAGTTCGCGTATAAATGGATGTGAGGTCGAACTCGCCCCTTGTTGCACATGACAGAGCAACAACAGATCACTTCCCTGTAGACAGAGAACTTGCTGGTTGGATGCACCCGCAACCTGTACCTGCTGGATGAGCCCTTCCGTCCAGTAGACAGAAGAGTGCAACAATCCCTCGATTGCGCAGGCCATGACTTCAGGTGTTTCCCAGGCTCTTTTCAGCACCTCAAGCGACGGCAGCCAGATAGAGCGAATGAGCCTTAAAATGCGATCAGATGGCATATGTCTTTCTTTCTTAGACTACTCGAACCATCCCTGCTGCGCTTCAAAATCCAGTGCATTACGACCACAGCCCTTCCAATATGGTGTCAGGCGGTATTCTTTATACACCCTTTGCAGCGCCTGAGCGACCTCTAACAGGTGCTCAAAGGATGGGCGGGGGTACTGCTCATAATGGCTTCCTCGATCATTGTGAAAAACGTTCACAATAGGCGTCACTCCAATGCTGGCAAGATAGTTGATCCCGGCAATTGCCGATTCTATCGGTTCAAGCCCAGCAATCAACACAGAATGCACTCGCCCGCTCAGACGTTGAGCAGCGTAATTTAGCGCCTGTAATAATTGTTTTCGCCCATACAGGTGCGTCTTGCCAGGACAAATAATCTCGAAGCACCGCTCATCAAACACCTCTATATTCATAGAGACGCGCGCGTTGAGCGGATGTAAAAAAGCAAAGAGCCCAAAGTCACGGGGCGGCATGGTTGCAATGTGTATCTCTAGCCGTTGCGCAACAGGGAGGAATGTCTGTTGTTGATCCAGTGCGGCAGCAATATCTAGATAGTTCTGGAATCCCTGGTCGTAATCAGGGATATTGCCTCCCACCAGCATAATCTGTTTCAACAGATGGGTATCTGTTTGCAGAGCGATCTCTAGCACTGCGCAGGCAAGAGCAGGGCTGAGAGTAGGAAGAAAGAATTGCTGCCCGCCCCGATTTGGCTTCAACGAGCAAAACTTGCATTCCTGCCCATCATCAAAATAATAGCATGTGCCAGGCGTAAAAAAGGCCAGAGCAGACCCGCCATAAAGATTGGCTACCTGGTCACAATGAATTCCATCGGCGGTCACATGCTCTAAAAAGCGCGGGCGGACAGGAAAAGTTACTTCTATATCGGTGCCATCCCGCCCTAGCAGTCGGTAGGCATGATCACGATAGACAAGCTGCCACGGAGAGGTACGTTTGTAATTGACTGCCACAATAATGTCGTTGAGGTACAATTCCTGTGGTATCCGTAAAGCACGATCTAACTGGCGCTCATCGCTATCATTGTACACCCGACGCTTCTCCATCCACTCATCGTCACGAGCGAATTGTCCTAGAAATGCTCTATCGAAGGTAACGCCTTCAGATAAAAGATGAAGTTTGAGAAGGGCCGCATCGTGATGAGATAGTGTAGTCATCAAACACTCCTTTGACCATTAGGAACGAGGCCGATGGGGAGCTACGTGAGATACGCAAAGCAATGCCCAGCGGAGGGCTGTTGCTTGCTTCTAATACTATACAGTACAGTTGATATACTCATATAATCTATCATATACATTTTCTGATGTCAATAATCTTTTTATGCATGCATAATCTAGAGACGCCATAATAAACTATGATAACTCTAATAAAAATCAATATCAGATAAGATATAATACCTGCCACCAAAAGATAGGCTGATCGATGGCAGGGGCAATCACTGAGAAAACTCCGCTACAACCGCGCGAAGGTATTGAACGATACCGGTCCAGGCATAATCCCGGTCAGACCAGCTTTTCACCGGAACATTGTTTTCAGGAAGCGCCTTGACATCGCCAAACGCTCCTGTTTGCCAATCGACAGCGCGCAAGATGATGGGAATAATACGCGTCGATGCCTGCTGTGTTTGTAACAATGCCTGCCCAATCTCGACGTAGGCATCTGAAGCCACGAAATGACGGCTCATGAGCGGCAAGATAATATGCGCTCGTTGCATATGCATCTGTATGACATGACTGGAAAAGTCGCCGCTTTGAATTTTTCCTTCATGAAATATTGCAATACGTCCCGTACGTTCAAGCGGCTTCAGATGACTGACGAACTCCATAAGTAATTTTTCATCCTCGCGCGCATGGCGGATAACAATCTCGACTGTCATTGCATCTCCCTCGTAATAGGGGTATGGTTCGTCATACAGATACGCGAATACATCATCCTTTCAGCAGCGTCTAACATCATATATTATGGAAAGTGTATTCATACCTCTATACCAGAGCAAGCCAATTTTGCATAGAATGGTGCGCATTTTGTGAAGGAGTGTACGGAAGTTTTATTTAAGAGCAATTTTTCTCCAACCACGCTGAGGTCTCAATATTTTTGCGTTATATTCTGCCTTCCAAAAGCGACTTGATTTCAGATATCCTTACAAAGGGAGCACGAGGAGAACCGTATGGAATATCAGGTGAGTGGGGTAACCGGAGATTTTCTATCACAGGACGAGCGCGCTCAACTTGTTGGTCTGTGCGCCAGAATTTCCGGGGATCTGGATGCGGCTGAGGATTTAGCTCAGGAGACGCTATTTCTGGCCTGGCGACACATGCAAAATTTGCGCGATGCCGAGAAGCGAACGCAATGGATGGCCGGCATCGCGCGCAATGTCTGCCTGCGCTGGCTGCGCCAAAGAGGACGCGACCTGGCACACAGTGTCGAATTATCGCGCAATGATGAAAACCAGGATGGAGCGACACTAGAAGAAATTGTCGCCGATGAATTTGACATGGAGATCGAATTAGAGCGTAAAGAACTCGTCGAACTGCTTGAACGCGCCTTGAAGTTGCTACCGACGGATACGCGCAATGTGATGATCAAGCGGTACATCGAGGAGTCGCCGCTGGCTGCGATTGCCGAGCAATTGGGCACAAATACCAGCGCCATTGCCATGCGCCTGCAAAGAGGCAAACTGGCGCTGCGCAAAGTTTTGACGAGCGATCTTCAGCAAGAGATTGCCGCCTACGCGATGACCGCCGCTACCCAGCAATGGGAAACGACCTCATTATGGTGCAACTACTGCGGAAAGCATCATCTACTGGGGAAGAAACGGCCTGAGAACGGTTTACTTTACCTTAAATGTCCCGAGTGCTGTTCTGGTGATGAAGTATTGAGCAAAAATGAACTCCCATTGCTCAAAGGCATAAAATCTTTCAAACCGGCGTATGCTCGCCTGGGAGCCTGGTGCCATCACTATTATCGTACAGGGTTGCGCGATGGTACTGCTGCCTGTGATACCTGCGGACGACAAACACCGGTAAAAATCGGACCATCTGACAAAATATCATGGTTGGACGAAGATTCGCCGCGCTGGATTGGTCATCGTAACGAGCATCTCGTTAGTATCATTTGTACACATTGTTTGAGCTATAGCAGGATCTCGCTGGAGGGCTTGATTCTGGTATCGCCCGAAGGACGCAGATTCCAGCAACAGCATCAGCGCATACGCACGTTGCCCATTCGCTCCATCGAGTTCGCAGGGAGACCGGCCCTCGTCACAAGCTTAGAAAGCATAAACGAGCATGCCAGCTTTGAAGTAATCTCCGATGAGGAGACGTACGAAGTGCTAAAGATCTATGGAGGTACGAAATGAATAACTCCATAGAGGAGAAACAAAGCTCCACAGCGCCGCTTTTGCAGGAGCAGCGTAACGCTCCCTGGCCTATCTACGCGCTCTTCACCGGTAACGTCGTCTCCTATATCGGGGACGTGTTGACGTTGCTAGCCATTCCCTGGTTTGTTTTGCAGACAACGGGAAGCGTCAAGCAGGCGGGCATTACGGGATTTTTCTCGGCTTTGCCGATGGTGCTCTCAGGCTTTTTGGGCAGTGTGCTGGTTGATCGATTGGGATACAAACGGACCAGCGTCATTGGAGACGTGCTTAGCGGTATCACTGTGATGCTTGTACCGCTGCTTTATCATACCATTGGTCTGGCATTCTGGCAGTTACTGTTCCTGGTCTTCATTGGTGGCCTGCTCAAGTCACCGGCCATGACCGCTCGCTCAGCAATGGTGCCGGATCTGGCTAAACTGGCACGGATGCGGTTAGAGCGAGCTAACGCCTGGGATGATGGCGTACAGCGCGTGTCAAGATTCTTCGGCGCGCCACTCGCAGGGGTGCTGATTGCAGTGATCGGGACCAGTAATCTCCTCTGGCTTGACGCGGCCTCATTCGCGTTTTCCGCGCTATTGATAGGGCTAACGGTACCCGAGGTAGCGCCGGTGAGCAAACAGGAGTCGGCTAAAGCAGAGCAGCAGAGCTATTTTACTTTGCTACGGGAGGGGGTACATTTTCTCATACGGGACTCGGTTATATTGACGATCATCATTGTTGTCGTAGTTACTAATCTGCTTGACGATGCCAACATATCCGTTGTTGAACCTGCTTATATTATGCAGACGTTCCATAGTGCGCTCCCTCTAGGACTGTTGATCGCAGCTTCTGGCGGCATGGCCTTCATCGGGACCATCATTTTTGGCTCGATTGGACACCGTTTGCCGCGCCGTTTAACTTTTGGCGTAGGTTTTACCATTGGCGGAGCACTGCGCTTCTGGGTGCTGCTCATTCCCATCCTGCCATTCATGCTGGGCTGGTTTGCCCTGGCCGGCCTGGCGATTGCTCCTATTAATGCTTTAATTAGCACAGTGCTACAAGAACGCACGCCGCCTGAGATGCGCGCTCGCGTCTTTGGCACACTTGGGGCGGCGGTACTGGCAGGCATTCCGCTTGGCACGCTCGCAAGCGGCTTCGTTGTCACATGGCTCGGTCTGCGCACTACCCTGTTCATCATGGGCCTACTCTACCTGATGGCAACCCTCTCGATTCTGGTTAATCCGGCGCTAAAAAGCATGGAGAAGTCACCATCATCTAATTGAAGCTTTTATCTTGCTCCAACCTTTCAGACAATAACTGTTGAACAGGCTCAAATTGTGCTACTCGCTTTTGTTGAATCCAAATATTGACATTGCCGATAATATGCCATAATGTTGATTACGATAGTGTTGCTGTAATCTGGGTACCTATCGTGGGCAGCTTGAGACAATCCGCTTGCCTTTTGCTTGAATTATCCGGCTGAGGCGGCGGAAGGCCATTTATTGTAGTCAGTATATAAAGAGTAGAGGTATTTAATGCATCATGATGAAGATGGCATTCTCTATCTTTGCAGGAGCGAAGTGGAGAAGATATGCCAGGACATTGATAGCGTCGCTGTAATACGCACTGTTTTTGAGATGCACCATACGAACCAGACGGTGCTGCCGGACGAAGCCTATCTTCCCTGGGTTAATCAAAAGAACGAGTCGGTGAGAAACCTGAGCATGCCTGCATACGTCGGTGGTTCACTGGGCATGGCGGGGACGAAGATTATCAATGGCAATATCCATAATCCTGAACGAGGCTTACCAAGAGCCAGCGGCGTGACCTTACTCTACGACAACATTTCGGCTCGCGTTATGTGTATCATGGAGGGAGCCTATATCTCCAGCCTGCGTACGGCCAGTGTCAGCGCGCTCTCCATAGATATCCTCAAAGGGCCGGACGTTTCCTGCGCCGCCGTTATAGGGGCAGGAGCATTGGCTGCCGCCCATATCCAACTATTGGCAAAAAGGGTCCCTCAACTACAACTTATCAAAATATTTGATCTTGACAAGGCAAGGATTCAAGCGTTACAAAGCGAACTGGCTGCTACCCTTCAGATGCATAACGTAGAGCTGCAAGCCGCCTCGACGGCAGAAGAGGCGATTCGCTCGGCCCAGATTATCATTCCCGTTACTACCACTACTGAGGGCTATATTCCCTTCTCATGGCTACAACCCGGCTCGTTGCTGGTCAATATCTCGCTTGACGATCCCTTGCCTGACGTTGTTTTTCAGGCTAGCAGCGTTATCGTCGATGACTGGAACCTGGTCAAAAACGATCCCAGGCGCTTGATTGGCAGGATGTACCGGAAGGGACAAATCATCGGTCCCGATGAGCCAGGCGAGCCAGTCAGCGGCGAACGACGCAAAATCGATGCCCAGCTAGGCGACATTGTTTCGGGAGCGAAAGTGGGGCGACGTCAAGACAGCGACATCGTGCTGGTCAACCCATTTGGGCTCGCTATCGAAGATATCGCCCTCGCCACAATGGTTTATCGCAAAGGCCAGGAGCTTGGCATCGGGACGTGGCTGCCGCGCTAGTTTTCTTACTCTCTCAGCACATTGGATATCGTTGCCAGAGACCCATTTGGACAGCAATCAGAGTGGCGAAAAAAGATGCTCACTTTCGCCACTCTCGTTTGTGCAGACGCTGTCAGAGTTCCCCTTTTTACGGCAGCTCATCAGGCGTGCTCGCTTTATTAAGCTGCTCCTGGCTGATAATCGTGGCTCTCAGGTCTGCCCCGCGAAAAAACGCGCCGGTCGTATCCGCCTCACTCAGGTCAGCCTGGCTGAGATTCGCCCCGGTGAAATCGGCGTCGATAAGGACCGTCTGGCCGAGACTGGCTCCGGTTAGATTTGCATCTGTCAGCGTGGCACCGCTTAGATCAGTACCGCTCAGATCGGCGCCACTGAGATCGACCTCGCTCAAGTCAGCCCCGTCGAGGCTGGCCCAACTTATATCTGTTTTGCTGAGGATCGCTCCTCCGAGTTGAGTTCCGCTCAGATTGGCTCTGCTCAGGTCCGCTCCGCTCAGATTGCTATCGGCCAGGTCCAGTTCATTGAGGTCCGCTTTCTAAAAGGCTTGATTTGCAAAAATAAGGCTGATCTTGTACACTGAAACCGCGAGAGGCCATAATGCAGCTTTTAGCAGCCGCGTGAGAGCGCGGTTATGGGCAGATAGAGGAAAGGCTAAAGAGAAATAATGCAGAAAGGCGGTCAATCGATCATGTCACAAAGACTCGAAGGCAAGGTTGCTCTAATTACGGGAGCGGGGAGTGGGATTGGACGCATGATGGCGCTGCACTTCGCCCGTGAAGGCGCCCGCGTGGTAGCTGGCGACCTCAATGCGCAAAGCAATGCGGAAACGGTGCGCATGATTGAAGAGCAAGGAGGAACGGCTCTGGCGGTTTCCCTCAATGCCACCGTTGCGCAGGATGTGGCCGCGGCTGTTCAGGCCACGCTCGACCGCTTTGGCAAGCTGACCGTTCTGTGCAATAATGCCGGCACCGGTGAGAGGCGTACCTCGATCCTTGAACTGGACGAGCAGGAATGGGAACGGGTCTTTGCGCTCAATAGTAAAGGCGTCTTTCTGGGCATCAAATACGGAGCGGCTGCCATGATCAAGTCGGGCGAGGGCGGCTCAATTATCAATACCGCGAGCATCGCTGGCATTATCGGCAACCCCGGCACTGCTGCTTACGCCTCCTCGAAGGCTGCATGCCTTCATCTGACCCGGACGGCGGCCCTGGAACTTGCCCGCTATCATATCAGGGTCAACGCCCTTGCACCGGCCTTTACCGATACCCCGATGGTACAGTCTATGCTTTCGACGCACCCCGATCCGCAACGCGCACGCGATAAATTAGCCAGCGTCATTCCCATGAAACGGCTGGGCACTCCAGAGGAGATCGCGCAAGCAGCAGTTTTCCTCGCCAGCGACGAGTCTTCGTTCATGACCGGGGCCGTCCTTGTCCTGGATGGAGGGCTAACGGTACAGTAAAAGCGGCTATTTGCTTCGTTTGCGATACAAACATGAAATATTTGCGTACATCCGATCTGGCTAGAGCCGCCGGCGTCCATCCCAATACCGTGCGCCGCTACGTGGCTCGAGGCTACTTGCCTCCTGTCGAGTACAGCCCGTCCGGCTACCGCCGTTTCACGCAGCGCCACCTTGATTACCTGCGCCTGGCTTGCCAGATCTATTGCAACCAGTACCCTGGCAAGGCTATTTATCATTCGGGAATTCATGTCGTCCAGACTGCCATCGGCGGCGATCTGAGAGGTGCGCTGGCGCTTGCCCACACTCACCTGGCACTTGTGCAAGCAGAGCGCGCCCATACAATCATCGTCCTGATTGAAGAGATGATCCAAAAACAGGCCGCCGAAAATTGCTGATCTTGCCATCGCAATGACCAAAACCCTCCCTATCCACACCAGGGTTATAGAATAACTATGACGATAGTACATCATCTCCAGTTTCTCTACCCAGGAGGTTACATGACTGCTCAGATTACTATTCGCGGCGCCCGGCTGCATAATTTGAAAAATATCACGCTTACGATCCCTAAGAATCAGTTCGTTGTCCTGACCGGTCTATCCGGTTCGGGTAAATCCACCCTGGGGTTCGACATCCTGAATAAAGAAGGTCAGCGCCAGTACCTGGAAGCGCTCGGCATGGTTCCCTTTGGGCTGACCAGACCTCCGGTCGATGCTATTACCGGACTTTCTCCGTCTGTCAGCATAGACCAGCATCTTACCAATCACAGCCCACGTTCTACGGTCGGCACCACTACCGATATCTATACCTATCTGCGCGTGCTGTTTGCTCGCCTGGGGCATCGGCCCTGTCCGACCTGTGGCAAAGACGTCCCGCCCTCCTTCAATGCGGCCAACGCGGAATGGGAGAGCGAAGCCAGCACAAACGGCGATGCCTCCACTCCTGAGGAGACCTTTCCCTGTCCACATTGTGACGCGCCAATTCCAGAGATCAGCATGGCTCATTTTTCTTTTAATAAACCCGCCGGAGCCTGTCCAACCTGTACCGGATTAGGCGTCACCCGCCGGGCCAACATCCAGCGCCTGGTTGACGAGCAAAAGAGTATTGCAGAGGGCGCCATCGTCGGCTGGGATCACTTTTACAGCAACTACAACACCTCCATCCTACAGGCTGCCGCTACCCATTATGGGTTTGAATTCGATCTCGCTGCTCCGATTAAAGACTACACTCAGCCACAACGCGACCTGTTGTTTTTTGGCGTGGAGAGCCCGCTTTTTCGCCGCCACTTCCCAGGCGTCGAACCGCCAACCGCTGTCCGCCGGGGACGCTTCGAAGGCATTGCTACCAGCATTCTACGTCGCTACGCTCAACATCTCCATGAACATGCCAATGAGGCCGATTACCGCGACAAGCTGGAAGAGTTCCTGGTCACGCAGACCTGTCCCGACTGCGAGAGCTGGGCCGTCGCGGTACCGGTCGCACGCTGTACTTACTCGATGAACCCACCACCGGCCTGCACCTGGCCGATACGGCCCGTTTGCTGGGAGTGCTGCAACGGCTGGTGGATGCAGGCAATAGCGTGCTGGTAGTCGAGCATAATCTGGAACTGGTCAAGGTAGCTGATTGGGTGATCGACCTGGGACCGGAGGGCGGCGCGGCGGGTGGTAAACTGATCGCTGAAGGCACTCCCGAACAGATCGTACGCACCCCTGGTTCGTATACCGGTGAGGGTTTGAGGGAAATAAAGTAATGGCTCATCGGTCACTCATTGACGTTTCGTGCTGGAACGAGTTATAGTGGAAGGGGACACTATTTGAGTCCCCTCCTTTATAGCACTTATTAGCGTTCCTCTTAGGCTCGTTTCACGAACACATTTGTACAGGGCTGTACACGTAACCATCTGCAAGGAGGTTTTTTGATGAGCACCCTACAAATTGGCGTCAGACATCGTGTCCTTGAACACTATCCCAGCAATGCCTGGCGTATCTGGTATCTCGCATTAGCAGTCATCGCCACGATCATCCTCTACTACGAGTCGTATGTCCTCCCCTCTGTAGCGCCTCTCGTTTTACGTTCCTTCAGCCTTGACCTCTCGACCTACACCCGTCTCCTTCTGCTTGGTAATCTTATTGGAGCGGTATCAGCAATTTTTGGCAGCCTCTCAGACCGCGTCGGGCGCAGCAACCTCATCGTCTACGGCCTATTGCTCACCGCGCTTGGGACGCTGGCGATCTCACTCACCAACACATTATGGGCTTTCTTTGCGCTGGTCGTGGTGCTGGGCTTTATCGAGGGCATCATTCTGGTCGCCACACCTGCGCTGGTACGAGACTTCTCCCCGCGCTTTGGACGAGCACTGGCGATGGGCTTCTGGACAGTCGGTCCCGTGGGTGGCAGTGTCCTGGCGACCGTTACAGCCAAAAACACTCTACCCATATACGGCTCCTGGCAGTCCCAATATGTCTTTGCAGGCATAGCCGGGCTGATCGTTTTCCTGCTGTGTTTTCTTTTTATGCGCGAACTCTCCCCAGGCATGCGTGACCAGATCATGAACTCTTTGAAGGAAAAAGATCTGATCGAAAGCCGCGCGTCCACGATTGACGTTGAGCACGCCACCGACCACCCCTGGCGGCAGATGCTTCACCCCCGGCTACTCATTAGCGCCTTCGGGATTAGCGTCTATTTGCTTATCTACTACGCGGCAGTAGGCTTCTTCCCACTGTATCTGAACAGCATTTTCAAGATTCCTCTAGCCCAGGCCAATGGATTGGTTAGCGTCTTCTGGGTTGTCAACGTCGTTGCAGCCATCCTGGTGGGCTTTTTCTCCGACCGCATCCTGGTACGGAAACCGTTTATGCTTTTTGGTGGCCTGAGCACTATCGTCGTCACCTGGCTTTTCCTCAGCCGCATCGGAGTACCAACCAGTAATGGCTTAATGACGATCTTTCTCAGCCTCTTCGGCATCACCATCGCCATCGGGTATGTGACCTGGATGGCGGCATACACAGAAACCGTTGAGGATATCAATCCAGCCCTTGTCGCCACGGGCCTGGCCGTCGAAGGCTTCATCCTGCGTCTCGTTGTTGTGCTCTCTACGCTGGCGTTCTCGTTCGTTGTGAGCAATCAGGCAAACGGGTCGCAGTGGGCAACCTGGTGGTGGGTATGTATTGGGGGTCTGGTGGTTTTCCTTCCCACGATTTTTGTAGCGTCGGGTTACTGGAAACCAGCACGCGGGCGCATTGCAGTTCTTGCTCAACAGCAGGGCTAGAATGAACATATGGTCCGGCTCGGCAATAGGGTTGCTGAGCCGGACCTCGTCTTCTTAATAAGGCTGCATGAGTGCTATTCTTGATCTTTCGGCAGTGAGAGCTCATAGTCAGCTTTGCCATTGGAGGGTTGCTGATGGCTCAGCTCACGTTGCAAATTTTGCAGTTGGGCCTGCAGGTATTGTTCCATATTTTGTAAGGATGATTTGATCGCTTCGTTCAATGGGGTCAGGCGCTCATCTAACGCTTTCTCTATCACATCAGCCAGTTCATTCCAGGGGATCTCCGCCTGGATCTCGATAGCATTCAAATCGGGGAAATTTTCAGGGATATGCGCTGGTATAAGATCGGTCGTGGACGCTTCAGGGTGTTGCTGAATCAGCCGTTCAATCGCCAGCAGGTGGTTAGCCAGAGCACTCTCGACCAGATCTACAACTTGCTGCTTTTGCCGTTCCCCCTCTTTGATCAATGCCTGAGAATCTGGTTGTGCCACTCCTTTTCGCTCCGGTTGCAATTCCAATACTCGCTGGGGCAGGGCGCTCATCAGGTAGTGCTGCGTGGCAATCAGTTGCTGCTCAAACTCGTGTGTAAGCATACGCAGACGCCGGTCAAAGGTATATTCCAGCTCCTGGCGGTGAATTGCGAGCCGCTGTTCTAGAATGGCGTTAAACGATTGCAGTTCGTCCTGAGTAAATGACATCTTTTACACCTGTGCCCCTTCTTCTTGCGCTAGTGCCCCGCGTTAACGTATGATGCCTGGTAGCACTATAGTATAGAATAGCATTAAACCGTGTCAATGTACACGCACAATTACGCCCAAGTTGGCTACCGGAGGAATATTATGCCGCGTGCAATCGATTTTCACGTCCATCTACCCACAACCGAATTTATGCAGGTCACGCTTGGCCCCTACGCCCGGGCTGCCGAACGCTTCTTTCGCACAGAAGTGAAGCTGAAAGACATAGAACAGATCGCCGCCGACTACGCCGCCTTAGATATGATCGGCGTTTTGCTGGCCTGGGACGCCGAGACCGCGACAGGGCTGCCACCGCTGGGTAATGATTATATCGCAGCCATAGTGGAACGCTACCCCCATCAATTTATTGGCTTTGCCAGCGTGGACCCACACAAGGGGAAAGCCGCCGTCAAAGAGATAGAGCGTGCCGTCAAGGACCTGGGTCTTGCAGGAGCAAAATTCCATCCAGGCGTGCAATCTTTCTACCCGAATGATCCCGCGTTTTACCCGTTAATGGAAAAGATCCAGGAACTGGGTATACCGGCTCTCTTCCACACAGGCACCAATGGTCTGGGGGCAGGAACTCCTGGCGGCATGGGCATTAAGCTCGATCATACGCGCCCTATTTACCTTGATGCGCTGGCCGCCGACTTCCCGGGCCTCACTATCATTGGCGCACATCCCTCCTGGCCCTGGCACGAGGAGATGATAGCCGCCATGCAGCACAAAACCAATATTTACAACGACCTCTCCGGCTGGTCCCCCAAATATATTCCCGAAAGCCTGCTCCAGGAAGCAGCAACCCGCTTGCAGGATCGCTTCCTCTTCGGCTCGGACTACCCGTTTATCACGCCACAACGCTGGCTGAAGGACTTCGAGACGGTCAAGATCGAGTTTAAGCCGGAAGTCCGCCAGAAACTACTGTGGAAGAACGGACAACAACTTCTCGCTCACACGGCTATAAGAAATGTGACCTTCTCGGAGTAGTTACACTCGGCAAAGCGGCAAATGAGGAGCTTGCATCTTGCGAGGCGACGTTGTAAAAAGAAGTCAGAGTACGTTGTCCATCAGCGCAAGATGAGCTTTTGATGTTTGGTTGAGTAACGCATGTCCTGCTGGGAGCCGGTGAAGCGGGATGCATTGCGGCTTTTCGCAGGAATGCCATGCCTTTTAGTAAGCGAGAAGGAAAAAACGCGTGATAGCACAGCCCTGTACGCATCTGAACGAAATACGAGAGGTTACGCCAGGCGCATCTGGCTGCGAGGAGTGCTTGAAGATGGGAGACCGATGGGTCCATCTGCGCCTCTGCCTGACCTGTGGACATATTGGCTGTTGTGATTCCTCAAAGAATAAACACGCCACCAGGCATTTCCATGCGACCAATCACCCGATTATTCAGTCTTTTGAGCCTCAAGAGGACTGGCTCTGGTGTTACATCGACGAAGTTATGCTCTCTCCCACCTGATCGCAGCGAGATTGGCATCCCGGCTGGAAGAAGTTGCGCGCTGCTTTCACAAAGGGAGACGGAACCAGAGAGGATATCCCTATGCAAATTCCCCTTGCGTTGGGAATTTGTGCTTCGCTACGATGTTATGCGCGCAGCTTCCTCGCCGGAAGAAGCACTCCTGGAATTTTATCGTAGCACCTATCAAGCAGGAGCAACGCTTGCCCATTGGGATCGCGAAGCACTAGAAAGGAGGTGAAAAAAACACTTTTCTTAAATTGACGCATCCCCTCACTATATAGTCCCATTGACAACACCTCATTCTTGAGCTATACTCCTCATAGTAATAAACCGAGACTCTGTTTATGAATTATGAAAAGGAGAACAATGGCACGTATCGTCAACGAAGCAGCCTACGCAGCCAGGCGCAACGCTATTCTCGACGCAGCTCAGCGGGCTATCGCCACCAAAGGGTATGAGCAGATGGCTATTGCCGACATTCTGGGCGAACTGGGGATCTCCTCAGGGGCGTTCTATCACTACTTTGATTCCAAACCAGCATTGCTCCTGGCTCTGGTCGAACGCATAGGGGATCAGATCGAGCAACTCGTGTCTCCCGTCGTCCACGACCCGACGCTTCCTGCCCTGGATAAGCTTCAGCGCTTCTTTGCCACCGTTGATCAATGGAAACTCGCGCACAAAAGCTTGCTGCTCAGTTACTTACGCGTATGGTACAGTGACGAGAATGCCATTGTCCGCCATAAACTCTATGCCTATCGGGTCGAACGACTCTCTGGCTGGTTGGAAGAAATCATCCAGGAGGGAGCGCGGGAAGGCGCCTTCACGACTCCTTATCCTGATCACGCAGCCAGAATGATCATCGCGCTACAGGAAGACCTGGCCTATGCCACCGCCGATCTGCTGCTTGCGGAGGAACGCTCGCCAGAAGACCTGGCCCGCCTCGAACGGATCATCGCTGCAACGGCAGACGCGCTGGAACGCGTGCTGGGAGCGCCAACAGGTTGCTTGCAGTTGTCTTCACACGCTGCGCTCGCACAGTGGCTGGCTTCGTCTTCAGGGAAGGAGGAAGAAGAGCAGGTGTGCTAGTTTCAGTATCCTCATTTCAGTATCCTCAAGCGGATCGAGATAGCCATAGGCTCCCACCGCTCCCCTTGAGGAGCAGTATAGCATCAAACCCGAGGATGTCAAGTGGAAATGCACTAGGACGGGCCTGCCTGACAACATTGCAGCGAATAAATACATCTTTTTATTGTGACTGATTTTATGCATACCGCAGCCTCAAAAGGAAAGAGGGTGTGACATGACAGCGATTATTGAAGTAGACAGTCTGACCAAGCGTTATGGTAGCAAGCGTGGTATTACCAATGTATCCTTCCAGGTAGATGAAGGCGAGGTCTTTGGCTTTCTTGGCCCCAATGGCGCAGGCAAAACCACCACGATTCGTTTGTTAATGGCCTTATTGCGTGCCGATGCAGGGACAGCGCGCATTGCGGGACTGAACTGCCGGCAGAAATCAGTGGAGATCAAACGGCTCATCGGTTATGTACCAGGTGAACCCGCGTTCGATCCGAATCTGACCGGAGGCCAGATCCTGGAATACTTCGGGCACCTGCGCGGCGGCATCGATCAAGCCTACCTCAAGCAGTTGGTCAAACGATTGGACCTGGACCCCAGCCGTAAGTTCCGCCAGTATTCGAGTGGCAACAAGCGCAAAGTAGCACTGATTCAAGCTTTTATGCACCGTCCTCGTTTATTGATTCTCGATGAGCCAACCAACGCGCTGGACCCGCTCAACCAACAAGAGTTTGGCAAGATGATTAAAGAAGCGCGCGATGCAGGGGCCACTGTTTTTCTGTCCTCGCACATCTTGAGCGAGGTCGAACAAACCTGTACCCGCGTGGGCATCATTCGTGAGGGCCAACTTGTACGCGTCGGTGATGTGGCCGAAGTGAAAGACATCAAGCGTTACGAAATCACCATCACATTCGCTCAAGTTGTCCCCGCCGAAGCGTTCAAAACGCTGGACGGCGTGGCACAGGTGGAGACACTATCCGATGGACATGCACTGCGTCTGCGCATGCAAGGCGGAGCCGATGCGGTCATCAAGGCAGCCGCGAACTATCCTATCGTCTCCCTGACCAGTCATGAACCCAGTCTGGAAGACATCTTCTTGCGCTACTACGAAGGCGACGGCCAGGCGGCCATCAAGGAGGCCAGCCATGTGGTTCAGTAGCATTTTCCTCAAAACCTTGCGCGGCTTTCGCGTTGGCATTTTTGGCTGGGGCGTGGGCATGGGCCTGCTGATGTATGTGGTCCTGATCGCCGTTCCCTCGGTGGTCTCAACGCCGGAGGCGCGCGCTTCACTCGTCAGCCTGGCCTCTTCCTTCGCCTGGCTTGCCGAACCCGTCAAGGTGGACACCCCTGGCGGCTACGCCACCTGGAAATATGGTCCCCTGATCTTGCTGATGGCGCTCTGGCCGATCCTCGTATGCAGTCGTACGCTGCGTGGAGAAGAAGAATATGGGGCGTTAGATATCCTCCTCTCGCTGCCGCGCGGGCGTGTACGCGTAGCGATTGAAAAACTGGCCGCCATCTGGATGGCGCTGTTGCTGATGGCTGTGCTGATTGGCGCGCTGGCATTCGCGGGAGGCGCAAAGGTGAATGCAGGCATTAGCCTGAGCGACGCCCTGCTCTTTGGCCTGAATCTCGCACTGATCTCCGCCGTCTTTGGGGGCATTTCACTGCTGATCTCGCAGTTTACTCAGGAACGTCGGACAGCATCGGGCGCGGCGGGGGCGCTGCTCGTGGTATTCATCGTGCTGGATATGGTGCATCGCGTCTTCCCCGATGCCGAGTGGGTCTCGCGCCTTTCTCCTGTGTATTACTTCAATATGACCAGGCCCCTGGTGCCCGGCTATGGTAGCAACCCGGGCGCTATGCTGTTGCTGTTTGGCCTGAGCCTCCTTTTGAGTGTGGTTGCCATCTGGCTGTTTGTGCGACGCGATGTTGGCGCGACCGTGGCTTTGCCCCGCTTTCTGCGCCGATCTGAGCGGCCTGTTCGGCTTGAGCGTGCTCTTCCGGCCAACGCCTGGTCGCTGCGCTCAGTTTATACCCGCGGCATGGCAATGATCGCCATGCCCACCTTCTGGTGGACGCTGGGTATTGCCGGAGGGGCCGCCTTCATGGTGGTGATCGCCAGGCAAATTGAGGTGCAGCTCACCACGCTATTCGCAAGTTCTCCCATCTTGAAAAACTTACTCACAAAGGTCGGCGGAGGCGACCTTACCAATAATGCCACCTTGCTGAGCACGCTGTTTGTGTTCCTGCCACTATTGTTGATGGCCTTCGCCGTCACTCAGACTAACCGCTGGTCTGCGGATGAAGAAGAGGGACGGCTGGAGCTAGTGCTCTCCACTCCCCAGTCACGTTCGCGCGTGCTGTTGGGACGCTTTGCCGCGCTCACCACGGCGACGGTGATCATTGGTGTACTGACCCTGGCAGCGACGGTGCTGGCCTCGTCAATAACGGGGCTGAAGCTTGATAACGGCAATCTGACCGCCGCGACGCTTTCGATCATCCCAATGGGGCTACTGATGGCCGCCCTGGGCTACCTGTTCTCCGGCTGGCTGCGCACGGCGGTGGATACTGGACTGCTGAGCTTCTTGCTGGTGATCTGGTTCTTTATCAGCTTCGTCGGCCCGGAGCTGAGCCTGCCGGATGCAACACTGCGTCTTTCCGCCTTCTACTACTATGGTACGCCGCTACTGCATGGCTTACCCTTGATGGATATGCTGGGCATCCTGGCGGTTGCTGCCGTGGCGCTGGTACTGGCGTCGGTGCGCTTTGCACGCAAAGATATTGGACGATAAGCTCGTAAAAGCTGTTGCAGCGCCAGCTTCCCTGACGAAAGCTGGCGCTGCAACGTAAATGAACTGAAAAACAACACAAGCCACTTACTTCGCCCGCGTCAAGATGGCGTTCGCATGAAAATACCTTTTTTCATCCTCAAAAAATCGCAACAGCCAGCGTTTCTCTAGTAATTACCTGTTACGTCCGGCCACAGGCATCCGACAGGTAACGGTAATGTCACTCTTCTTTATATCCTTGTTTTTCGCTGGCAACAACATTAAAAAGGGGGCGATATGATCGATAGTGCTTCCACCATGCCACCGGCGCAACCACGCGCATCAGCCACTCAACAACCTAAATGGACCATCTGGCATACGTTAGGCACGCTTCTTACGCTGATCGCAACCGGCATAGCTGGCTGGTTCATCCCTTCAAGACTGGTCGCCTGGCTTGTTATTCTGCTGTTACTGATCGTTTTCGTCGCAATCGCCGCAAACGGGGTAACAGGGAACTGGCGAGGAGCGTTGATCGACAACCGCAACAGGATCAGCCTTTCACGATTTCAGATGCTGCTCTGGACGATTCTCATCCTCTCCGCCTACCTGGCAGCCACGCTAGCAAATATGAAGGTCATTCCCAATCTGACGGAGGCGATCAACCTCTTTTCAGTGAGCGTTCCATCGGGACTCTGGCTTCTTATGGGAATCGCCACCACCTCGCTGGTAACCGCGCCACTCATTCTCAGCACCAAAACGTCGCAAATGCCCGACCAGCAACAAAAGGATAACACGCTCAAATTACTGGCGAAGCAGCATGTGGATGTGAGCAGCGACAACATGGTCGATAGCGGCAAAATCATCGCCTACGCCACCTCCGACAACGCTCGCTGGGCAGACCTCTTCACCGGCGAAGAGGTGGGAAACGCCGCGCAGTTCGATCTGAGCAAGATCCAGATGTTTTACTTCACCTTTATTCTGATACTTGTCTACGGCATCGCGCTCGCCACAATTTTTGCGGGGCAGGAGCCAGCCATTAAAGCTCTTCCCGATATCGATACTGGCATACTCACCCTGTTCGGCATCAGCCACGCGGGCTATCTTACTGGCAAGGCCGTTCCGCATAGTCAAAATGACAACTCCGCTGGCTAGAGTTTATCGCGAACTTTTGACGAACGACGGGAGCGAGCTAGCAAGCCAGGCATGACGGTTTGCTAGCTCGCTCCCATTTTGCTGAAACTTCTGGTACACTTTGAGGTATGAATAGAAAAGCACATTCTCTCACTCAGCCTCGTTTCACGGCTGGAGTGCGTTTCCGAAGGAGGATTCATGGGAACCACCGGCTATCTTCGCTTTCCGACCATCTATCGTGATCAGATCGTCTTTACAGCAGAGGATGATCTCTGGCGTGTCTCCGTCGGCGGTGGCCGCGCCGAACGATTGACCGCTGGCGTGGCGGCGGCCACTGGAGCGCGTTTCTCGCCGGATGGTCGGCAGATTGCTTTTACCGGCAGTGACGAAGGCCCTGATGAAGTCTATGTGATGCCCGCCAATGGCGGACCATCGCGCCGCCTGACCTATCATGCCGGGCGCATTGAAGTGGCTGGCTGGCAGCCCGACGGAGCACAGATCCTCTACGTCAGTTCGGCTGGGTTGCCCTCGCCCCGCTGGAGCATGCTCTTTAGCATCTCGCCCCAGGGCGGTGAGTCTGCTCGGCTGCCCTATGGCATCGCCGACGCTATCGCCTTTGGTCCCGACGGTGCCGTTGTACTGGGCCGCAATATCCGCGAGCCAGCTTTCTGGAAGCGCTATCGCGGTGGGACCGCTGGCTACCTGTGGATCGATGCACAGGGAACGGGCGAGTTCAAGCGGCTACTCGACCTCAACAGCAATATCGCTGCCCCTTGCTGGGTGGGTAATCGTATCTTTTTCCTTTCTGATCACGAGGGCATAAGTAACGTCTATTCCTGCCTGCCCACCGGCGAGGATCTGCGGCGCCATAGTAACCAGGAAACGTTCTATGCGCGTAATCTCGCTACCGATGGGCATCTCTGTGTCTATCACGCAGGCGGCGATCTGTTTGTGCTCGACCCATCCACCAACCGCGAGACGCGGCTGGAAGTCGATCTAGCAGGATCACAAGCACAGCGGGCGCGCCAGTTTGTCCCTGCAGGCAAGTTCATGGACTCCTATGCGCTGCATCCCAAAGGCCACGCAATAGCCCTCACCACACGCGGCAAAGCCTTCAGCTTGAGCAATTGGGAAGGGGCAGTGTTCCAGCATGGGCAGGCCGATGGCCCGCGTTATCGCCTGATAAACTGGCTGGCTGATGGCAGGCGCCTGGTCGCAGTCAGCGACGCGGGCGATGAGCCACACCTGGTTGTTTTTAGTGTCGATGGCTCAACACCTGATCGCACCCTGGACCAGCTTGATATCGGCCATGTGACCGCGCTGTGCGCCGCGCCGGTTGGCGATCAGGTGCTATTGGCGAACCATCGCAACGAACTGCTGCTGGTGGACCTGGCGGCAGAGACATTGCGCGTGCTTGACCGTAGCGACTATGGCCGCATTGAAGACAGCGATCTGGTGAATGGCATCGCCTGGTCGCCTGACGGGCGCTGGGTCGCCTATGAACAGGCTATCAGCGCGCAGCGGATCATCATCAAGCTGTGTCGCATCGAGAGCGGCGAAACCTATCAGGTGACGGACGCGGTACGGCGCGATACCAAACCGGCGTTCGATCCTGCCGGGCGCTACCTCTATTTCTTGAGCGCGCGCGACTTTGATCCGGTGCCGGATGCGATGCACTTTGAATTCAGCTTCCCCAGGGGTGTGCGCCCCTATCTGATTACGTTGCGCAAAGACCTGCGTTCGCCGTTTCAGCCGGAATCGGCGCTGCTGCGCCCAGAAAATGAGGTGCAGAAGGCTGAGGAGGGGCAGAAAGGGCATGCAAGCAATACACCTGCGCCTGAACCGGTGGAGATTGATCTCAACGGCATCACCGACCGCATCGTGGCCTTCCCCGTTCCTGAGGGTCGCTACGGGCGGGTCCTCGGCTCCCGCAACGGCGCGCTCTTTACCTCGCTGCCAATCGAGGGATTGCGTGCTGGTGATGCGTTCGGCCTCAAACCGAAATCGAACGGCAGTCTGGAGTGGTATGACTTCGAGAAGCGCAAGCAGGAGCATATCGCTGATGAGATCGGCGATATCAGCATAACCGCCGATGGCACGACGGTGCTCTATTATTCCCATGATCGGCTACGCGTCCTCAAGGCTGGTGAGAAGCCGCCAGAACTTCCCTCTCCTGCCGCTGACAAGCCTGGCCGGGAATCAGGCTGGCTTGATCTGGAACGCATCAAGGTTTCGATCCGCCCGGGCGCCGAATGGCGCCAAATGTTTGGCGAGGCGTGGCGCCTGCAACGCGAGCAGTTCTGGGTGGCTGATATGGCAGGCGTGGATTGGCAGGGCATCTATGCTCGCTATGCACCGCTGGTGGAACGGCTGGCCTCGCGTGGCGAACTCTCGGACCTGTTCTGGGAGATGCAGGGCGAGCTTGGCTCGTCGCATGCCTATGAGGGCGGAGGCGAGTATCGCCCCCATCCCCAATATCGACAGGGTTTCCTGGGCGTGGACTGGCGCTTCGATACAGACGAGGGCGCCTATCGTATCGCGCATATCGTGCGCGGCGATCCCTGGAATCCCAAAGAGACTTCGCCGCTGCTGGCGCCAGGAGTTGATGCCAGCGTAGGCGACGCGGTGCTGGCGATCAACGGGCAGCGTCTCACACCGGAGCAGGGACCGCAGCATCTGCTGGTGAACCAGGCGGAGACAGAGGTACAAATCCTCCTTCAGCCCTCCAATGGCCCGGCGCGCAGCGTGACCGTGCGAGCGCTGGCCTCTGAATTCGGCGCGCGCTATCGTGATTGGGTAGAGGCTAACCGCCGTCTGGTGCATGAGCGAACGCATGGCCGCGTGGGCTATGTGCATATCCCCGATATGTGGACGGATGGCTACGCGGAGTTCCACCGCTATTACCTGGCCGAATATGACCACGAGGCGCTGATCGTTGATGTACGCTGGAACGGCGGCGGTGCAGTTTCCGGCCTGGTGCTGGAGAAGTTGGCGCGACCCCGACTGGGATACGCGTTCCAGCGCTGGTCGGCGCCCGAGCCATATATCTACCATGCCCCGCGAGGCAAGCTGGTGGCAATCACCAACGAGAACGCTGGCTCCGACGGCGACATCTTCTCCCATGCCTTCAAAATGATGGGGCTGGGGCCGCTGATCGGCAAGCGCACCTGGGGCGGCGTCATTGGCATCTCCCCGTATATGCCGCTGGCCGATGGGACCATCACTACCCAGCCAGAGTTTAGTTTCTGGTTCAAGGATGTGGGCTGGGGCGTAGAGAATTATGGCACCGACCCAACGATTGACGTAGATTACACGCCCCAGGATTACGCGCGTGGCCTTGATCCACAGCTTGCGCGCGGCATCGCTGAGGCGCTGCGTTTGATAGAGGAGTATCCTGCCGCGACGCCGACGCCAGAACAGCATCCCTATCGAGGCTATCCCAAGCTATGAGCAGATAGTAACAGAAGGCAAGGGTGAGCATAGCAAGAACTCACCCTTGCCTTCTGTTACTGAAGAACAGTCTCCCTTGAATAGCAGCTTCATAGCCTTGCCTGTCCCAAAAGTACTAGACGAGCCATGGCTGCATTGATTTACAAAGATCGTACTTGTATAATAACTAGCAAGCAAGGATGTCTATCCACGAGGCATGGAAGCCTCCCTTTCGACATTTGTTATGCGCGTTATTATTAGTTCGGTACCACACTTCCCCTAAGGAAGCATTCAACAAAGAGAGCAACAAGAACCTTTAAGCAGATTGGAAGCGTTCTTGTTGCTCTCTTTATGTTCTGCTGCTATGTCCGAGCGCGGGCCACAGGTTCACGGCCAGGCAGATCGCCAGTGCCAGCCCGATGGGGCCAGAGAGGCCAAATGTCACGGCAACGATGGTATAGCCTGTTCCCTGGAATAGTGCGAGCAAGGGCGCGACCAGCAGCGAGCCCACCCGTAATAATGCCGCGCTATTGCCAAGCCAGAGCGTAGCCCGCACCAGTTTGGGCGACATAATATTGCCACCGGAGAAGCCGGAGATCATGCGTGGCGCAACGCCACAAATGAGCAGGGCAATAAAACCGATGGCAAAGCTGTGCCGTATGGCATCCAGCGCCAATATCGGCCCTGCCCCCATAAGCTGCATCACGCCATCAACCACAAGGAGCGTTCCTCCGAGCACAGCCCACAGATAGGCGCTGGCAACCAGCAGCACAAACGGCCCATAATCTTTACGCTCCTTCGTAACCTTTGCCCTATAAGAGTTGGCAACAGCTTGAGGCGCGGGAGCGAGTTCCGTCACCTTGCGGGGTAGGCGTCCGCGCGAACGCATCAGTCGCAGGAAAATGCCAACGAAGAGGATCACAACGGCCCCCATACCTATCATCCCACCTCCCGTTATTATTCCTGACCAGGGCGCAGACATCATCGTGCCTGCACAGAGAAGCATCAGGCCCAGGCAATAGGTGATGGCTAGAGGCCACATCAGCTTCTGAGGAAACGCTTCCAGACCGGAGTACATCGGCAATGAGCGTGCCGACATTGCCAGAGCCATCGGCACAAGAAATCCCAGTAAGCCCAGCGTCACATTTAAGTCATCGTTTGCAGGAGGGACAGAGCCAGATGAGGCCGCTTGAATAACGTTAACGAGATTGATCACGCTGGCAAGGCCGAGTGAGCCAAACGCCATGACTATAAAGGGCAAGATTTGCTGGAACGCCTGGCGGTTCGCCAGCGAAGGGCCATGCAGAGCCGTCATCGCCAGCAGCGCAACCGCTCCTACCAGCGCCACGCATTCTAGAACGCCGCTGATAACGAGTAAAATGCGCCAGATCTCCGCTCCTGTTATCGCCAGCAACGGCTGGCTACAGGCTCGCAAAAGCAGGCCGCTCACCAGCGCGCCGAGAAGCCAGGGTAGCAGCCCGGGCAGCGCGAGGGAAGCGCCGCGCAAACGTGGCAGGAAGTGCAAAGCTACGCCCAGCACAAACAGGCCGGCCCAGCCAAACAACTGCAAGTGCCCATGCGCCTGCACCAGAGGCGTCCACCAGGAACCCGCCGGTAGCGAGAACGCGCGCGTCAGAGTGAGTACAGTCGCCAGCACAAAACCGCCGCCCGCGCCGAATAACAGCGCCGATTTAAGCAACGGCGCGACGCGCGAGAACGGCTCCTGACGAACCACCCCATTTGCTGTCGCACCGGTAGAACGTGTCGTAATCCCCATAAATACTGTCCTTACAATCCTCCATGTGGCATAGCCATAAACGTACCTCATTTACATAAAAATATTATAGCCTGTTTCCACCGAGCAGCACTAAAACTTTTATCACAGTTTCGTCACGGCCTATACTTCACCATCCAGAGCTGCAACAAAGGAGGCGCAATGCTGGGAAAGCAATCAGATAGCATGCTACAATAGCAACAAAGCGAACAGACGAGATAGAGAGGATACGGGCTTTGATGAAAAGGTATCAGTTAGCGGTAATGCCGGGCGATGGCATCGGGCCGGAGGTCATAACGGAAAGCGTTCAGACCCTTACCATGCTCGCGCAGATACACGGCGGCTTTCATTTTGCTATTCGAGAGTTCGACTGGGGAACCGAGCGTTATCTGAGGGAAGGTGCGCTGATGCCCGCCGATGGGCTGACGCAGCTCGAAAGAGGAGGCTTTGATGGGATTTTGCTGGGCCCCGTTGGCGACCCACGCGTGCCGGACCATATTACGCTGTGGGGCCTGATATTACCTATTCGTCAGGCGTTCGACCAATACGTCAATCTCCGCCCGGCGCGTCTGTTGCCAGGGGTGCGCAGTCCGCTGGCGGATAAGCAGCCACGGGACATCGATATTGTATGCGTGCGCGAGAATACCGAGGGCGAGTATGCGGGCGTCGGTGGGCGCGTACATCGCGGGACAGAGCATGAAGTGGCGATCCAATCAACGATCTTTACGCGTCAGGGGACCGAGCGGATCATCCGCTACGCGTTCGAGTATGCCAGGCGCTATGGCCGCAAGAAAGTCACCAACGCCACCAAATCCAATAGCATGCAATACAATATGGTTTTTTGGGACGAGATATTTCGGCAGGTTGCGGCTGAGTATCCCGATATTCTCCATGAGCAACAACTGATCGATTCGTTGAGCGCCCGTTTTGTCTCGCGCCCGGAGAGCCTGGACGTCGTGGTGGCCTCCAACCTCTTCGGTGACATCCTGACCGATCTGGGAGCGGCTATTTCGGGCAGTCTGGGGTTGGCCCCGAGCGCGAATCTTGATCCACAACGGCGCTATCCAAGCTTATTTCAGGCTATTCACGGTTCCGCTCCCGACATCGCAGGCAAGGGTATCGCAAATCCTATTGCCTCCATCTGGTCGGCACAGCTTTTGCTCGAATTTCTTGGGGAGGATGAAGCGGCATCAGTATTGATGCGAGCAATCGAAGCAGTGCTGGCAGAGGGAAAAGTACATACGCCCGATCTCGGAGGCACGGCAACAACGCGACAATTGGGGCAGGCCGTCCGAGACCAGGTACAGCAATTAGCAGCACGCTAAATGCATTATGAGAGCCAGTATGCTCCTGGCTCTCATAACAACCTTACTTGATAATGCCATATTGCGCCTTCAGCAGCAAGATACGCTGCACCGATTGATTCACGCGATCCATGCTAAGCGTTCCTTGCTGGATAGTATTTTTCAGAGCGGTGACAACGGCGGCGACCTGGGCAGGCGTGAATGGGCCTTCTATCAGATCGTTGCCCGCCATGATTGCCAATACTGCCGCCTGACTCAATGACCAGCGCTGGCTGATGCCCGCCATATAAAGGCCATCGGTAATCACCACGCCATTATAGCCCAGTTCTCCCCGCAACACACCATTAATAGCTTTTGGCGAAAGTTCGGCGGGTAGCGCGGGATCAATTGCAGGCATTAAGACATCGGTGGACATGATCATCCCGGGATTATCCTGCTGAATCATCATCCTATAGGGGGCGAGGTCTATTGCTTCCAGGTCAGCCTTGCTCCGGTTGACCACCGGTAAACCAGCATGGGGATCGGATGTGACTGCCCCCAACCCTGGAAAGTGCTTGAGGCAGCCTGCAACGCCGTTATGCTGCAAGCCATCCAGGTATGCCCCGGCATACCTGGCAACAGTTTTTGGATCGTTGCCAAACATGCGCGATTGCAATACAGGAGGATTTACCGTATGCACATCCACCACCGGAGCCAGATCGGCATTAATCCCCAGCTCCAACAGCCACTTCGCAGCTAGCGTCCCTTGACTCAGGGCCATCTGCGTAGTACCGCTTGCCGCCATTGCCTCAGCCGAGGGCAGATAGCCGTGAAACTTGTAGAGGCGATTTACCAGTCCCCCCTCCTGGTCGGTCGCAATCAAAAGCGGAACATGGGCATCTTTCATTGCCTGAACGGAGATGCCGTCCACATTGCCAGCCATATTATATGGCGGATCAAAGTTATGATTGCTCTCCTGGTACATAAAGCCTCCCACGAACTGTTGCGCAACCATATTTTGTAATCCGCTCCCTTGATAGCTTTTCCCCAGATACTCCACCATAATCAACTGACCCAGCTTTTGATCGAGGGTCATCCCCTGCATGATCGATTGTACTTTGGCGAGTTGCATGCGCAGAAGTTCTTCGGAAGAAAAACTGTTGGCATCCGCTTTCTGCGCTACGCTCTGGGTAATAGTAGTAGAGCCGCCACGCCCAGCCGTCGGCGATGGTGAAGAGGTCACATTCCCTAGCACATTAGCACACCCCGAACATAGCAGAGCCAGGCAGCAGACCATCAAGAGTATATGACTATAAGCAATTCTTGCGGGTAAGCGAACGACGCGTTGAAACTGCATTATACGGGCTCCAAGCTCTAGAGTACGAAGCTTTTACTACAACATGACTAGACTTACAACACATAATGGTGAACGTGAGAGCGTGCCCAAAAGTAACCTCGAATCGGCTCTATTATAGCTTTTTTTCACATATATAGCTATATTCAACTACTCTATTGAGCTTTCCTGCTTCTCATGATACAATCCCAAAAGCTGAACAATGAGCATGTTCTCTGTGACAGAGATGTGTAGTGCTATCGCCCAGGAACCCTATCATAGCAGGAGGCTAGTTATATGGGTACGGAAGGCATCGAACATGTGATTTTTTCCCCGCGTAAGAAACCTATTGATCGTAGAATCATTCTTTTAGGAAGCCTTATCATCGTTCTGGTATTTAGCTCCTTCACACTGGGATTAGCCATCCTGTTAAGCAATTCTGCTCATAGTAATGGTAATCGCCCGGCGGTCAACTTTGCCACGAATGGTACAGTTCACGGACCGCAAACATCGGCCAGTTCCACTAAAGAACAGTCAACGCCTCAAGTTACTCCTTCTCCCATACCTCCCCAACAGCCTCTCACACCTTTCCCCTCATTTTTACCGGATCAGCTTGCACTTCTTCAAGCCAAAGACCGCTTTTTCTATCATGGCAATACCAGCCTGCCAGAAATCGCATTGACCTTTGACGATGGCCCCAACCCGCCATACACGGCTCAGGTCCTGGCAACGCTGGAACGTTACCATGTGAAGGCCACATTTTTTTGCGTCGGGAAGCAGGTGCAGGCGTATCCAACCCTGGTCAAACAGGAGTATGCTTCAGGGCATCTGGTCGAGAATCATAGCTGGTCGCATGCTTACCTGCCCTATCTTTCTGACGCCAGCCTCCTCTGGCAATTCAGCACGACGCAAACTATGATTGAACACGTCACAGGAGCTCGACCAACGTATTTCCGCCCCCCATATGGTGCTTTCAGTGCTTCCGTATTGACAAACGCCAATCGCTTTGGACTCTCTACCTTTTTATGGAACGTGGACCCGCGCGATTGGTCTCGGCCCGGCGTGAATGACATCGTGGCGCGCACTATCGCCCAGACGATGAATGGCTCCATCATCCTCATGCACGACGGAGGCGGTGACCGTTCCCAAACGGTGGCAGCTCTTCCCATCGTCATTGAATGGTTTCTCCATCATGGCTACCGCTTTGTCACCTTGCAGCAACTTGTGGCCGATTACCATCGCGATAACACACCTCAACCTGCTCAGAAATCACATATTCCTCCTGGTCTACAAGAGTGGTGGAGACGGAAGTTGCAAACGCTATATAATCATTAGTAAGAAGCTATTTTTACAAGAAGGGGCGACGATAAAAGCATCAATGGCGCGACTCGAAGATATCGACCTGGCAGAACGACTTTTTCTGAAAGGATATCCTTTTAGCCGGTACGCACCCCGGCCTGGCGATCCCGTCTCAATGGCAGTGGCTCCCCTGCGCAAACCACTGCCTCAGTGTAAGGTTGCGCTGATTACGACAGCAGGGCTTAGCCTGGCGGATCAGCCGCCATTTGATACCAGAAACAGAATGGGAGATAGCTCTTTCCGTGAAATTTCTGCGCGTATCTCTCCCCAAATGCTGGAAATGAATCATAGAAGCTGGGCCTTTGATCAGACGGGCATCCTGCGGGACCGCAACCTCGTCTTTCCGCTTGATCGCTTATGGGAGATGCAGGAACGGGGAGAGATCGGAGCCATCGCTCCCCGCCACTACAGTTTTATGGGCTCGATCATTGGGCCATCCAGACTGATCAAAGAGAGTGCGCCGGAGGTGGCGCGGCGGCTCGCCGCGGATCAAGTCGATATTGCGCTACTCACCCCCGTCTGACCCATGTGCCATCAGTCAGTTGGACTGATCCAGCGCGCCATCGAATATACGGGTATCACCACTGTATCTCTCTCGCTCCTGCGCGAAATTACTGAGAAGATACGCCCCCCCCGCGCCCTTTTCGTGTCTTTCCCTCTCGGCTATCCTCTAGGAGAAGCTAACAACACAGAACTACAAACTCGCATTATCCGCGCTGCCCTGGCCCTGCTGTCGCGCACAGATATTCCTGTATTGGAAGCTTACTCCCTTTGAACTATCACTATCATAAAGGACGAATAGCGTATTTCTCGCCTCACTGTGAGAAATCTTTCAAAACACTCGTAATATCTTCAGGAAAAGCGGAACTATTCACCTGCTTTTCTCGTCTTGAACAATAGAAGAAATCGCTCACAGCCATGAAGCGCGCTCATATCTGTGATACCTGACAACCTATCCTCATTTCAACCTGATAGCCGGGCATATATTCTGTCTCTATGCCCTTTTTTAAGGAGTTACTTATGCAATATATACACATTCATAAGAAGTGGCACACTCTCTGCCTAGTCGGCATCGTTGTTCTGGCTGTGTTCCTCGCCGGTTGCGGGGGTGCTGCGCCAACGGCTTCCCCCAGCATAGCGGCCCCAAATAGCGGCGTCAACAATGCGAACTCTGGAGCCACGTCAAATCCTGCAAAAGCTCCCGGAGGAGGGGGACAAACAACAGGCTCAACGTCCTTCGGGCCGCAATACGTCGTTAAGACCCTCAACGTTAGCATGGCCGTCAAGGACACACGGAAAACGGCTGATGAGATCCAATCCTGGATCACTGCCGCCGACCCGCAGGCAACTTCCACCGGCATCAACTACACGCCCATCAGCGATACCTTTTTTAATATATCAATGAGCTTCTCCGTACAGGCTACCCTTTACCCGCAAATTGCCAGCTACCTGAAAGACTACCCATTCAAGCAGCAAGGCCGCCTTACAAACTTCGACGAGTCGGTACAGGATGTCACCAATGACTATATCGATACGCAATCGCGCCTGAAAAACCTGCATGCCGAACAGGATCGCCTGCTGGATTTGATGAGCCACGCTCAGGCGCTGGGAGATGTTATGACCATCAATCAGAGTTTGACCGATGTGGAGGGACAGATTGAGAGCACAGAGGCCCATCTCAAGGCGCTTAACGGCCAGGTCGCCTTCTATAGCGTCTCCATTAGCTTACAACCAATCGATGCCGCTCCACCACCGCCAAGCTCAGGCTGGAACGTCACCCAGATCTTCCACGATGCCTTTGCAGCCTCGCTGACCTTTGGGCAGGCGCTGCTCGCTTTCCTCATCTGGCTGCTCGCTTTCAGCATCTATATTATCCCGGCAATCCTGATCCTCTGGCTGGTCTTCCGCTGGAAGAACCATCCTTACCGGGCCACGTCTCTGCCTAAACCCAGCCCGGTATCCTCTGCATATACGCCGACTCCGCCGGATGCCCACGCATAACATTACGAGTATAGAAACGAAGAAGGAGCGATCTCGACTCTTGTATGCTATGCCGAGATCGCTCCTTCTCGCTAAGAAAGACGATAATCCTGATTTTTGCGTAGGATCTGGAGGTCTGTGGTTTAAGTTAGATCAATCCAATAGAGCTGCCACTCCTGACCGACCTGCGCCACATCGACAATCTGCAATTCGCCGTCAGCGGCGACAATGAGGCGGGCCTTCACCGGATCTTTGATGACCTGCAATAGTCTACCACCATTTCTCTCAATCACGCGCACTGAGGCCGGGTTCTCGTCATCAATCGTCAGTGAGACGCCTGGGAGTTGGAGTTTGCGGGCCTCATCCAGGAGCAGAGCCAACTGGCGACTGGCATAGCCTTTACCACGCAGCGAGGGACGAATGTTGTAGCCAATATGCCCGGAATACTTCTCGTAAGGTGGCTTCAGGTGCGGGCGGAAACGGATCTCTCCAATGACCAGCCGCCCATCCTGGACTAGCAGATAAGTCTGCTGGGCTGGCATGCCAGGGGGAAGGCCGCTTCCTTCCGCCTCTTCCTCAAGTTCGCGTACAAACTGCGCGAAGTCCTCACGGGCCAGTTCGACGTTGTTATAGCCATATTCTTCACCGGCTTGAAGAAAATCGTTGACCATATCCAGGTATGCGGGGCCATGCTCGATGGCCGGTTTGACTAACGCGAGCTGCATAAAAAAAGTCTCCTCTTTTTCAAAAACGCATAGGCAGTACGATAAGCCAGAGCCTGCTCTGCTTGATGGCGTACGGCGGTATGCTATCTGAAATGGGAAGAGACTTCTGTTGTAACAACAGAGTGCCCCAACAAAAAACCCTGGACAGCAACACGCGCCGTCCCGGGTCATTTACGAGAATAGGAATGTACCTCTACATAAAGCTATGGCGGCAACAATAAAGAGAAAAATGACGAGAGCCTCAGCAGGCGATCTAAAAGGTGAATAGCACGCACACTAAAAAAGCCACACTTCTCGCCCTAAAAGATGGTATTTTCTTTATTTGTTACTTCCATAGCCCAAAGACAGCGGAGTTATTGATCTGCCTTTGGGCCGTGACAGGTTTGCGTTGCCACGCCTGTACATTCCTATTCTATAAGCATTTAGCAGGATTTCTACCAATTAGAGTATAATTACCATAAGACCCATTGTCAATGGCATGAGCAGCAAATATCCCGAAAAATAGGGGTACGTTATTTTCCTCCTGGCAATTAACACTCTTCACATTTTGGATCTAGCCATTGGTCGCCCATGCTCACAGTTTTAGCCTCATTTCTTGTGCTATACTAGCAACAGGCAACGATAGCCCATCGCCACACTACTGCAAAGGAAGCTATATCTTTATGACCAGTCAGACAGAGCAGTTTGATGCCATTATTATTGGAGCGGGCCATAATGGCCTGGTTGCAGCCGGGTATCTAGCGCGTGCCGGTAAGAAAGTGCTTGTATTGGAACAGCGAGACCGGGTGGGCGGAGCATGTACGCTTGAGGAACCATTTCCAGGCTTTACGATGTCGCCGTGTGCCTACGTAGTCAGCTTGCTGCGACCCGAGATCATTCGCGACCTGGAACTGCACCGCTACGGCTTTGATGCGTACATCAAAGATCCACAGATGTTCGTGCCCTACCCGGATGGAAACTACCTCTTTCTGCGTGCCAGCACCGAAAAAACGGTAGAAGGTATCCGCCGACTCTCCCCCCACGACGCGGAAGCTTACCCTAGATTTTTGCGCTTCTTCGAACGTGCATCGGAGATTCTCAATCCTATTTTACTGGAGGAGCCGCCCTCGGTTGCTGATCTAGCAGGTCGTTTTAGAGGCGAGGACGAAGAGATTTACCGCTATTTGATGTTCGGGAATCTCTACGACATGCTTGCTGATTATTTCGAGTCTGATTATTTACGTGCTGCTTGGGCAGGACAAGGGGTAATAGGTTCATTTATTGGACCAAAGACCCCCGGTTCTGTATACGTTGCCTGGCACCATATGTTTGGTGAAGTTAACGGTGAGCGGGGTATGTGGGGTTATGTGCGCGGCGGCATGGGTCGGATTAGCTTCGCACTGGCCGCCTCGGCTGAAGCTCACGGAGCAACCATTCGCACAAACGCGCCTATCGCCAAAATTCTTACCCACAATGGGCGAGCCGAAGGGGTGCGCCTGGAAAATGGCGAAGAACTGCGCGGGAAAGCCATTCTTTCCAATGCCGATCCCAAGCGCACATTTTTGCACCTGTGCGCCGATGCCGGGTTGGATCAGGGTTTTCTCAAACGCATCTCACAGTTCAAGACCGAGAGCGCAGTGATAAAGCTCAATATCGCGCTAAAAGAGCTGCCCAGCTTTTCTTGCCTCCCAGGGACCGCTCCAGGTTTACAACATGCGGGCTCCTGCGAAATCAGCCCCACGCCTGACTGGGTCCAGGAAGCGTATGAGGACGCCGCCCACGGCGAACTTTCAAAAAAGCCTTATATCGAAGCATATATGCAATCGAGCACGGACCCATCGGTGGCTCCCTCTGGATACCATACAATATCGATGTTCTGCCAGTATGCTCCCTATCATCTCAAAGGACGGACCTGGTCGGAGGAGGTTAAAAATGAGATGGCGGATCGCATCATCGCGACGATGACCGAGTTCGCCCCTAACTTCGCCGACGCCGTTCTTCATCGCCAGGTCCTGAGCCCGCTTGATATCGAGCAACGCTACGGCATGCCCAACGGTAATATCTTTCACGGAGAGATCACGCCTGACCAGCTCTTTTCCTTGCGACCCGCTCCAGAATGCGCCCGCTATCGCACCCCCATCAAGGGATTGTATCTTTGCGGGTCAGGAACGCATCCAGGAGGCGGCGTGATGGGCGCGCCTGGACATAACGCCGCAAAGGCTTTGCTCAACGATTGGGCCAGGCAGTAGCAAGTTCTGCCCCTACAGTGGGCAAAGTCCAGGGTTGGGCGCAGGGAGAGCTGCGTAGGGGCAAGCCCTGCCCCTACGCAGCTCGTTTCAGAGCGAATCCAGCATCGCGCGAATAAAACCGACTGCCACGGAGAGCCAGTCGAAAGAGCGCGTCCAGGCCACCCATTCCTGCTGCGTAGGCCAGCCGGGCCGGTAGCGAGGGACCATCTCCTTTGGCATCGCTGTTGCCCATTTGCTACCTTCGCCCAGCCCTCCGGGCGTGAGCCGCACGGAAATATTGAAAACGGTTTCGTCGGGAAGCTGCTTTTTCCAGTCAGGCATGGCTTTGAGCAGAGGATCGCGTCGCCAGGCGCTAAACAGGGTGGGAAGGTCCGCTCCATCCTGCTCGGAACGCCGTAATGTGATCACCTGCCCAACCACAACGGAACGCTCCCACTCTGGGAAACGCAGCCAGACAATATAGCGATAATCATCTAATCCGGCAGCCTTGATAAAGGTTTCCAATCCTTCGCGTTTAAGACGGCGTTCGGTATCGCTCTGCCAGATCCTTACCATCGCATCCAACCGCTTCCTCTTCTCGTTCTCGCCAAGATTGGCAAACTGGCCGCTATTCGCAGGATATTCTTGCCCTTGCATAAAATCCTCTCCCCCTATTGACGCTGCGCATATTGTAACATGCGAGCAAAGCGGGCCAGTAGTAAGCAATCCATCTCTTCCTCTAAAATATACATTTCGATTGACATCGTGCATCAATAGCACTACACTAGCAACAGATGAGATAACCGTCAGGAATACATTCTATCAAATTCACGTAAAGGGACATCAACGCATGGAGTCCAATCAACAACCGGAGCATCAGAGTATCATCGTCGGCAAAAAGCATTTTCAGTATAAAGAACATAACGTAGGGAGTGCAGCACCATCCTATAATCAGGCACCGCCAACTACTGACGCCGTCAGTGTCTTTCATAAAGCAACAGGAAAATCTCGTTTAAAACGCAACACCCGGCAAACGCTGACAGGACTGCTCACACTGCTGGAAACAGTTCCAGCGCCCTCCACCGGGGCCACGCCTTTCGGCGCATCTGTAAATACCGCAGAGACTTCACCCGCCATCCATACTATTGGGAAGCGGCTGGTGGCACTGATCTGCGATATCCTGCAATGCATATGCGCCGGGCTGGCTATTATGGAACCCGGAACAGATATTTTGCATTTTCTGGCAGTTACAACAAAATACGCCAGCAGCGAGCCTGGCTGGAACGCAAATATTGAAGGAAACTCCCTCGCTGAATGGCTACAATATCCTGCCGCCGGTACCTATCTGAGAACTGGCACAATATTACAAATAGACCTGAGGCAACCGCCATTCAGTATGCAGACCTGGTCCAGGATCAGCAAGATCTTTGCGGCCCCTATTCTTCTTGATCAGCAACTTATAGGCATACTATTCCTGGGGCACAGAAGCGCAAAACGCGAGTATACCGAAGAAGAGCTGGCTATCATCCAGGCGGCAGCCAGGTTTTCAGCTCTGGCAATGGAGCGCGAGCGACTGCAACGTGAGAGGGCGGAAGCGCAGGCCAGAGAGTTGGTGATGCGCATCGCCAATCAACGTATGGAAGAATTTCTTAGCATCATCGGTCACGAAATGAGAACTCCCCTGACGACGATCAAAACCGGTATACAGCTAGCCCAGAGGCAAATTGCTACTTATCTGCAAGCAATCCCCCTGGAAGACACAGCAGCGCGAGACAGACTCGCCGAGATACAGCACATCCTCGAATGCGCCGAGCGTCCGGTAAACATCCAGGATCGCCTGGTAAGCGATCTGTTAGAGATTGCGCGGCTTCAGGCGGACCGGCTTTCGTTCCACCCAAAACCCTGTAATCTGGCAACCATTCTCTTTGAAGCTATCGAGGACCTTCTTACCACAACCACCCGGCGCCGCATTGAGAGCAACATCAACTCTACAGACCTCATCCCAGTTATGGCCGACGAGGCTCGTATTCGTCAGGTGATCAGCAATTATTTGACCAACGCCCATCAATACTCGCCGATAGATAGCCCCATTTCGGTCCAACTGGCAATTGAGGGGCAGCAGGCACAGATCGCCGTGCGAGATGAGGGACCAGGGCTTACACTCGAAGAGCAGGGGCGCATCTGGGAACGTTTTTATCGCGTCGAGTGGATTGAGAGGCAACATAGCAATGGCGCGGGCCTGGGGCTGGGCCTCTATATCTGCCAGATCATCATCGAACAACATAAGGGAAGAGTTGGGGTGGAAAGTACTCCCGGCGGCGGATCAACTTTCTGGTTTACGCTTCCACTCGCACGCCAATCTCAGCCAGCAGCAGAGACAGTATAAGCTCCTACAGAAGCTACGTAATATGCATCAAAGCCGAAGGAAAATGATGCTTTAGCCACCGCGCCAGATCGTCAGCTAAGGGAGCCACGAAGGTTGTGAGCGCATTATCGGGAAAGCGATGCAGCATCAGGCTCGCTGCATGCAGAAACTGGCGATCAAGCTCTGCCTCCGGCGTTCCCTGATCAGCAGGAGGAGCATAGGTCTGATCACCCACAATGGCGTAGCCTAGCGCGGCAAGATGAGCGCGGATCTGATGCGTTCGCCCGGTGATAGGACGCGCCTCTAAGAGCATAAAGCCGTTTTCGGTCGCCAGCACCCTGAATTTCGTCAAAGCTTCCTGCCCACCAGCAGCCACGATGCAGCGGCGGCGATCATCTGGATCGCGCTGCAAAGGGCCATTGAGCACAACAGTGTTTCCCAACGCAGCAAAAGCGCATGAGGGATCAATCGGCTCTGTTACGCCCTCGGGACGCTCTCGCGAGACCATCAGCGTGGTACGTGGATTTGCCCAGGAGGGAGAGCCTTTCCGCACAACGGCCAGGTACCGCTTTACAATCGTATGATCGTGGAACTGCGCAACAAGATGGCGGCGAGCCCGCTCAGTACAAGCCAACGCGACGATACCCGAAGTATCCTTATCCAACCGGTGCAACAGGCAGGGACGAGGCAGGGAACCATACTCTTTCCAGAAACGCTCTATACGCCTGGCCCGCAACATCTCTTGCACGGCAAGGGGAGCCTGCGTCCATTGCGGCTCATCCGGTAACTCAGGCGGGGACCACGGCTCTTTTTCCTGCTGCTCCAGGTATGTCAGCAGGGCGTCCCACATCGTATCATCCGCGTGTTTATACGTGGGGTGAATGACAACACCTGCCGCCTTGTTCACAATCAACAAGTGGTGATCTTGATAAATAACAGAAAAGCCTGCTGTTTCCATAGAGAGCAGTATAGGTGTACAGCCTGCGCTCGTCAAATCAACAGCCAACATTGTTAACCCGATGTGCAAGCAAGCCCCATCATCGCGGGCACCCCAGCAGGGCAAGCGCGAGGCATTGCCCCTAGCCAGACGTCCTGCCGCTCGCCCGTCATCCCCTATCCCCAGCAGGGCAAGCGCCAGGGGTTGCCCTGTGGCGGTGGCTGCGATGATGGATCATGGCACGATGGATGGGTAGGGGCAATGCCTCGCGCTTGCCCTGTGGCGGCCCTACTCGCACATGGCGTTTGTTGAAAAACGTGCCGGGACTGGCTATTTTCCGGTAGAGTTGAGCGTTAGCAGCATAAAGATAACTCCTCGCCAGCACTGCTTGTCTTGGCGAGGAGCACAATAACAACAGCTAATAATCCAATAAAACGCTTAGTTGAGCATAACACATAAAGGATAATGCTTGAGGGCTTTAGAGGCGGCGCGAAGCAAGGCTGCTCCAGATGATGACAAGCATGATAGCAGCGATAATAGTGCTGACTAATGGAACGCCGGAGATAGTTGGTTCGCCAGCGATGGAGAAATGGAAGAAGCCGACAATAAGAAAGATGGCAAACAAACCAACCATGATCGCACCGATGATCCCTGCTGGCGCGCGACGCCCCGCGATAAGCTCTCCCAAAAATCCAATGATGGCCGCGATGATCAGCCATACAATAAATTGTACGAAGGTAATAGTCATATTTTCCCTCCATAGAAATTCGTGAAATCCAATCACTACCATTAACACGGCTGTTCAAGCAAAGAAGACTCAACCGGTACGTAATAATCGTTATAGGGCCATACACAATGCAATCTAAAGAATTTGCTATTTCTATATGCTCCACCAGCGCCGATGCCATTCGAGGGCAGCCAGCAATGCGTTCTGCGTCTCTTGCGAGAAGATCGTCTGGCAGCGTTCGAGTTCTGGCGCTCCGGCATAGAGATCGACAATGCCCAGATCGACGCCGACCAGCGGCTCAACGGCGGCAGCAGTGCAATAGGGGACATACGGCGCGCTGTAGCCACCCGCTTGCAGCATCACTAAGCGTCCATCGCACACCTCTTCGGCGAGATTGACCATCAACTCAGACATTTTGCGGAAGCCATTCATCGTGACCATCATCTGGGCTAAGGGGTCCAGCCAGGAGGGGTCTTGACCTGCGGTGATTATAATTAGCTGGGGACGATACTGCAAGCCTATCGGCAGCACCAGTTGCTCAAAAGCGGCGATATAGCCCCTATCTCCCGTTCCTGGCGGCAACGGAATATTGATGGTATAGCCTGCCCCCCTGCCGCTGCCCACCTGATCCAGCATACCGGAATGCTGCGGAAACCAGTTCTCCTGGTGCAGCGAGACGAATAGCACGCCAGGGTCGCGATAAAAGGCGTCCTGAATGCCATTACCATGATGCACATCCCAATCTACTACCATGATGCGATCAAGCTGATAAACGTTGCACGCATGGTGGGCCGCGATAGCCGTATTATTGAAGATACAAAACCCCAGCGCCATATTGCTCATCGCATGATGCCCTGGAGGACGTAACAGGGCATACGCGTTACGCACTCTCCCCTCTATAACGGCGCTGACCGCATTCATAGCGCCGCCCGCAGCATAGAGGGCCGCCTCGAATGAGCCGGGGCTTAGCACGGTCTCTTCATCCACTTCCCCCCACGGCCCGCTGGTTGGCCCCCCTTTGGCACAGGCTCTGATGCCTGCAATATAATCGCGGGTGTGATAGACTGCCAGTTCATCTTCAGTAGCGACACGGGCGGCGAGCGGCAGCATCTGCGCAGTTAAGCCAGAGCCATCAAGAAACTCCTTGATTCTTTTTGTGATAGCTAAAGACGAGGGATGCGGCTCTGGAGAGAGGCTAAACGAGCCAGCACGCATCTCGACTACTGCTTCCATGCCTGTATCGTGGGCTAAAAAATGTTCATCAAAAACAAAACCGGTACGGAAGGGATGCATATAAGCGTCCTTTCTGATAACTATTTCTTGCATTAATCATAGCAGCATGATACTATTAGGTCCACTATGGAACAGCAAAACCACAAGGCCGCCGTAGACGAGCTGGACCTGCGCATTATCGAGGCCCTGCAACAGGATGGAAGGCGACCTTTTACTAAAATAGCTGCCGATCTGGGAATTTCGGAAGCAAGCGTTCGCCAGCGCGTAGGGCATCTTATCAACACCCAGACGATACAGATTGTCGCTGTCACTAACCCTGCAAAAATGGGGTACACGCTCGCGAACATGATTGGTATCCGCGTCTCGGGCGATCAATTGTTAGAGGCCGCAGACGCCATTGCCGCTTTTGATGAGGTTATCTACCTGGTCGTTTGCGCTGGTCACTTTGATCTATTGGCGGAAATTGTCTGCCGCGACAACGATCACTTTTTGCAGTTTCTCACCGAAAAGCTTTATAAGGTGCCCGGCGTGCGAGATGCGGAGACATTTATGTATTTACGAGTTTATAAGCAAAATGATGCTGCATTCCTCTCGCAGGCCAGACTCTCTCCCTCACCCGCTTTTCATAGGCGACGCGTGCTGGCGACAGAAGAGTGAGTTGATTTTCTTCAAGTGGAGCAGGACGAACATCCGCGTACAGCTCCCCCTCTCCGCACCAGATGCCAATAGTTTCTGTCATCGTTCTAATGATCTCCTACTAATCTGAAAGCAGACGATCCCACTGTGAAGAATCCCTCCAACCTGGAAGTAATGTCAATCGTAAACTACTCTGAATGTTTTTAATTATAACCGAGCAATAAAGGAGCCTCTATTCGTGGAACCGCCAATCTCGTATTCACCTCAGACCGGCCCTATTCATCTACCCAAAGACGGGCGGCCTGCCAGTGTACAGGTGCAGCACCTTGTCAAAACCTTCGACAAGATTGAGGCGGTGAAAGACGTCTCGTTCAGCATTGGCGAGGGCGAAATCTTCGGGTTGCTTGGGCCTAATGGCGCAGGCAAAAGTACCACCATCAATATGATGTGCAGCTACCTCAAACCCACAACGGGCGATACCATCATTGATGGACTTTCAGTGACGCATGAGCCGATGAAAGTCAAACGCGTGATCGGCGTTGTGCCGCAGGAGATCGCCCTTTATAAAGACTTAAATTCCCTGGAAAATCTGGAGTTCTTTGGCGAAATCTATGGCTTATCCAGGCAGGAACGTAAAACACGCGCCCGCGATGTATTACAATTTGTTGGCCTCTACGAGCGGCGCAAAGACCCTATCAAGACATTCTCAGGGGGCATGCAGCGCCGCATCAATCTGGCTATCGCGCTGCTCCACCAGCCCAAATTCTTATTAATGGATGAGCCAACGGTCGGGGTAGATCCTCAGTCGCGCGAGCACATTTTTGCTACAATAGAGCAACTGCGCGATCAGGGTACCACCATCCTCTATACCACGCACTATATGGAGGAGGCTGAACGGCTCTGCAATCATATCGCCATTATGAATGAGGGGCGCATCATCGCTATGGGCACGCTTGAGCAACTGCTGGCGTTACGCGACCAGACTCGTGAAGTGCAGCGCCCGCACGGTTTGCAGGAATTGTTCATCCAGCTCACCGGCAAAACGCTCCGCGACTAACTATGCATGAGCATCTGCATAAAAATTTAGAAGGAACTATCGCTATGAGGACAATCTGGTATATCGCCAAAAAAGACCTGTTACAGACGCTGAAAGACAAAAATTCTTTCTTCTTTATGCTGGCCGTCCCTCTCATACTCATCGCAGTCATCGGCCTGGCCTTTGGCAACCTGTTTGGGGGCACGTCGAGCCAGATTACCATCAATGTTGCCGTCAGCAACCAGGATAGCGGCTACGTTGGCGCAGCTATCGTCAACGCGCTCCAGATCAATGCGGATCAATTGAAGATTACCGTCCATCAGTACCAGAACGCCCAACAGGTCACCGATCAGGTAGCCAATAGCAGCGATGTGAACGCAGGCGTGGTTATTCCGGCGGGTACAACCGATAATATTATTGCCGCCGCTCGCAACGGCACAACCCCCAAAAATCTGGTCCAATTTTACGCGCTGCCGAGCAATAATGATCCGCGTGCCACCATCGTGCAAAATATTGTGACCGGCGTGATCAGCTCCCAACTGGCAGGCTCTGCTGCTATGGGGCAGGTGTCTGGCGTTTGTAACCAGCCGGGCAACCATTGCGCTCAAAATACGATTAATGCGCAGAAGATTATCAGCAGCGTGGGGCAGGCCAGTGCGGCTGGAGGGCAATCTGCGGTGCAATCGCTCACGGTGGGCCACGCGACAAAGATCAATGCTTTCGACCAGCTCGTTCCTGGTTATGCTATCTTTTTTGCCCTTTTCGGTATCAACGCTGCCGCCGCAACTATCCTGGAAGAGAAGGAGGAAGGCACATTCCGCCGCCTGCTGATCGCGCCCATTCATAAATACGCGCTGCTCGGTGGCAAACTGCTGGCCCAGTTTATCCTTACTCTGATACAGTTGTCTGTGCTCTTTGCCATCGGCTATCTCGCGTTTCACCTGGATGTCGGCTCCTGGCCCATGTTGATTGCCCTGCTGGTGGCGACCAGTTTTGCCGCAACGGGCCTGGGTATTCTGCTGGTCTCTATCGTCAAAACCCGCCGCCAGCTCAACCCCATCGTCAGCCTGGTGGTGCTGGTCTCTTCCGCCATAGGGGGCGCGTGGTGGCCGCTCTTCCTGGAGCCACAATGGATGCAATCGGTCGCCAAGCTGGGCCTTACAGCGTGGGCAATGGAGGGGCTGAACGGCATTATGATCCTGGGGAAAGATTTTACTCAGATTCTACCTGATCTGCTCGGCTTGCTGGCTTATGGCATCATCTGTTTTGTGATCGCCATGCGCTTCTTCCGCTTCGAACAGAAAACGGCGTAGCGTTCCAACCAACAAGCTAAACATCCTACAGTCTATCCGTCAATGACCTGCGGTCTGAGACCGCAGGCTTGCCTTTCGGCTTACCTCTGGACTCCACCGCAATTCTGCATACCGTTTGAGGCGTGCAGCTTTGGCTTCACGGTCCGAGGCATCAGGGGCCATTGACAGAAGCCCCGTCGTGCTCCAATCGTGTCGAAGCACGAGCGTTCTCATCACCAGATTACGCGCGCCAACCAGATCAGCATGCAGAATATACCCACACATCGGGTTCTGACACGTAAAGAGCAACCCCTTGTTTGGCCGGTTCTCATTCGCGATGTGCCCACACTTGGGACAGCCCTTTGACGTATAATCGGCATCGACTTTGACCG
>Ga0209062_1000646_pt1 | contig 91759 bp, 76 predicted proteins | sample Coa_R2_2_FD_187158 | JGI IMG/M metagenome (GOLD analysis project Ga0209062, IMG submission 187158) | Surface soil microbial communities from Centralia Pennsylvania, which are recovering from an underground coalmine fire - Coalmine... | ecosystem: Environmental > Terrestrial > Soil > Unclassified...
GCTTCGCAACACCGCGCAGACAGGTCGAAATGGGAGGCGCTCGCGGCGGTAAGGAAAGCCGAAGGTGCGATAGAGGAAGCGAAGCTCATCGACGCTAGGGCGGTCGCGAAGGGCGGCCCCCGCGGCGCCGTAAAGGCGGCCCGCATAGCGCTTCAGGACGCGGAGGACGCGGCGGAAGCCGCTACGACCGCGGTGACGGTCGCAGCCGACGGGGCCAAAGAGCTAGAGAGCAAACGGGACTTGGCAAAGATGGCGCTGGATCGCGCGCTTGCGGAAGTGGTCCGAGACGATCCGCTCATACCCAAGCTCTTCGACGAATTCCGCGAGGCCAAGCAACGCCTAATCGACATTCGCGACAGCTTGCAGGAGCTGGGGCGCGCGATGACGCCGCTCAACCCGGCGCCTAGGCAACTGCAAACGCTCGATGACATCTCCTGGTTCGTTCACCACGAAAAGGGGGATGCGTCGCCGGTTGCCGAAAAGCTTCGCGGTTGGATCGAGCGGTTGCGTACTGATCCGGATGCGGAGATCGGATGAACGTTGGCGGCCGGCGCGAGGCTTTGAGCCTTTCTCTCGCCCGGCTGCCGTACTCGCGGTTGAGAACAGCGCGAGCGGGACCAGCCGGCGGTGTCCCGCCCCAACAACACCGGCGCCCCGCCGTCTCCGGGCGGGCCTCGGGCGGTCTGCTACTCCTCAGATCGTTAGCGAGGGATCAGTAACCCGTCCCCGGCGCCTTAACCTTCGGGCGCTGTGGGACGGGCATCGTCGACCCATTCGACGAAGCCCCTCCCTGCGACACCAGATCGGCACATAGCCATCGAGAGTACCAGCTTGCGCGATAGCCCTTACTCGTCAAGCAGGTTGCGCTGTACTTGACGGGCCGTCGGGTTACGGAAAAACCGCAAGGCACTCTCTATCTGTTGGATGACGAATAACGACCCCGTGCGGCCCTCTCCGAACTCAGGATATGCGGTCCTCAAGAGGTCGTATTGCTTCTTGAGATATTCAAGGAATACCTCGACAGCCCGCGCTTGTTGAAAACCGCTAAGCTGGCTAAATCTATCCTCGGTTCGGATGAACTCAGCAAGCGTCTGAGCTGTCTTGATGTCAGAGATCGGCGTGACACTGAGGACGCCGCACAGATATTCGAGTCGCTCACAAAGAACACGAATGTGCATGAAGCCAGACGCTGTAATTTTGATCGAGTCAAAAAAAGTTACGGCTGTTTGATTCAGATGGTCGGCTTCGACTAAATTCTTGCGCAAGAGCCAAGAACAGGTTTCGCGGACGTCATCCCGCACGAACCCTCGCTTTTGAAGCACTTCAGCAATACGGGCTACGGAGAAATACCCTTCCAACCCGATCTCGCCCTGCCGTTTGCGATTATCGGCAAGCCAAAACAAGATGTCAGGTATGATGAAGTTGTTGGGCTGTTGCCAGTCTTCATCGAAATAAAAGACGTTCGAGACAAAGCCGGACTCGTTATTAAAAAAACGATACTCGGTGCGCATTAGGATTCTTAATATTCGATATTCTGGGATCGTGATTGTGCCCGCTCCGACGGCGGTCGAAGTAATCGCCTCCTCTCGCAGATGCCCCGAGTTGAGGACACTTACAAACATCTCAAGCGCCTGCCGGATATTGCGACCCGCAAGCGCTTCCATAATGCGCGAAACGTTGTGACGCTTTTCAAAAAGCTCAAGGTAAATCGACTTTAGAAACTCGCCCAACATAGAGTTTGGGTAGCAGATGCGCATCCCACTGTTAAGATTGTACTCCAGGAAGTCCGGCGAATTTTGCGTAAGATACTCGAGGCTTAGTTCCAGGCGGCGTTTTACAACGTCCAGGAAGCGCGGTGGCCCGATGTGAAATACAACGCCGGTTTTGTAAGTGTCGAGGGGCTTCTGTCCCTTGAAGCGCTCGTACGTCTCGTCGCGCATTTGTAGGATGATGAAAGCTTTGCTCTGATCCAGGAACCAAAGGGACAACGTGAACGCCCCCAACTGGCTCTTAAGGTCCAGGCGGTCGACGTTATCCATGACGACGACAAGTGCGTTTCCGCGCTCTCCAGCAAAATGACGGCAAATGCCCAGCGCAAGCCGGCGCTGGTCCTTTTGCCATCCATCGAGATCGTCTATCCTCATTTGTTCGGCATCGGCGGGCGACCGCTTTTTCCGAATTTCGTCGTAAACGCCCCGACGTTTCTGCAAGTCTTGCGAGAAGATACGGGTCAGATTCTCGTTTGCGTACGGATCGAAATCAGGGTTCTCCCGATGGAAGCTTTCGACAAACTTCTCGCAGAGCCAATCGTTTGCTTCCGCTATTGGTTCGGGGGCGCCATTGAAATCGATGAATGCCCATCGCGTCGATTTCTGTTGCACTTCTGGCTGTAACAATTCCTTATAACGTCGCACGAAAAGGGATTTTCCTGTACCGACGCTGCCGGTGATTAGTTGCAGCTCCCCTTCCGGTGGACGGTCTTGGCGGTATTTATCGATGGCCTTTGAAAGCTTCGGCTCCTTCGTCCTGGTCGGATTGAGTTCTTCCGAAAGTTGCCGCCGAGGCGTAAGGCGATCCTTCAATAGAGATTCGAGGACGCGATCATACTGTGTGATGTCCTCCGAGCCGACGTACCCTCGCCTGTATATTTCAGGATCGTTGTTTTGTGTTACAGAAGTAAAATATTTGCGCAGCGTGGGCGCAAGCTCCGCTGCGAACGAATTGAATGGCTTTTTTGAGTTGATAAGCGCTTGGCCGCCCGCGAGGGCCTGCGGCTGCGTTGAGCGGCTGATTCGGACTACGGAAAGGCATCTGTTGGCATGAGTAACTAAAACTCGGTGGTGGCAGAACCGGATTAGCGTTTGGAGCTCGTTACTTCCTATCGCCAACTCATTGATTTCGACAATCTGACACTGGTTCGTGTCCCATGCCCCGTAGGCGAGCTGCGTGCCGTTGCAGGAAAGGATGAAGTGACACGGATTCACTCCGGACTTGTACTCGGCATTCAAGTGCCTTGCATAAAGGCTTGCTTCACGGAAGCCGACCTCAACAGGTACGCCCGGCTCCTTGGCCTCCACAATGAGAACAGCAAAGCCGAGCTCCCACACCGAAAAATCGGGGTAATAGCCGCCGGTCTTCCCTGCCTTTTTATCTAGAGTGGCGGGTGCAAGATACGCCTTGCCCTGGATCGAAGCTGTTGGAATTGCGAGATAATTAGGATTCGTCAGAAGAGGCGCGACGACTTTCAGCTCCACATCTGCTTCGGTGACGACCGAAGCCATATCCAGCACCGTCTTCAAAGCACGGGCATCCCGACTCAGATCTGAGTGGATGATAATAGCATTTTTTGCGCTCGTGGGATGAACTGCAGAACCGCTCGCTCGGTAGCCCACTCGGTAGCCCATCTGTCGCCCGACGAGAGGTCTATCAGGGGCAAGACAACTATCGACCGCCGCGGCCGGACTTTATCTCATCGAACAACAATCGAAGCGGCGCCCCGAGAGCCTTGCCGACGTGCCATAAGGTGACAATCGTAGGATTGCGCTGGCCTAGCTCTAGTCCGCTGACATAAGCCCGGTCGACGCCCATCCGCTCTGCAAGAGCGGCCTGGGACAGCCCCGCGGCGATCGGCAGCCCCTTCATGTTCCGCCCGACCATCCGCCAGTGCGCATGCTCGCGGCTAGACCGTATCTAGAGAGCTTCGCGAGCTTTCCGCTTCCGATTCCATCCAACCAGCCCTATTACCCCGAGGCCGGTGGCGAACAGGGGGAATGCGGCTGGGAGGGGAGTGACGGTCTCATTGACTGTCAAATCAAGGTTGGTAATCGACCCGTTGTCTTGTCCAGGCGATCGCTCCAACGTGAGCGACAACACCTCGCCGGACGTTACCGACAGACCATTGAAGGACAACAGGGTCTTGGACTGGTCCAGATAGCTGATCGTGCCCGACGTGAGAGTTGTGCCCCCGAGCGAGAGGATGAAGTCATTGCTTCGCTCCACGGCAATCTGATCGTAATAAAGATAGCCTGATATGTTGATTCTTCCGTCTGCAGGTGCATTCCAAGTCAGAGTCGCGTTTCCTAGCGAAGGATTTCCGTTGTGGCCATCGACCGAGTGGATGGAAATATCTCCGCCCGCAACAGGTTGCCAAAAGGCAGGCAGGAAATTACCGAAATTCGGACCAGGCGCGAACCCCGGGTCTCCAAAGGGAACCAAGTCAGATTGATAAAGCAGTAGAGTTGTCCCCTGCAAATAGACCCAGGGTCCGTTGGGATTCGACGACGGCGAACTGTTCCAATCGGCTACCAAGTCGTAGGTGGTTGCCCCCGCGCTCCGGGTGAATAACGCTGACACGCCGAGTCCCACCAGAACTGCGAGCGCACCTCTCAAGCCAACAACCAATGATCTCATCTTTCTGCCCTCCCGCTCCCGGCCAGATTGCTTAGCACAAATAAGCATCGAAAGGGCGCAAGGGACAGCCTGAAGTGGACGGCCGGAAAGCGAAATCGGCTTGTCGGCTTTGGGATTTGCCGGGGGCCGGTCTATTCTGGTCCGATGGCGAAGCGACCTGAGAAACAACGCGCTCATTCGTGGGCCGTCTACCACCTCAAGGGCACGCCCGCGCAATTCGTCGGGATCGTTTACGACCAGCCGAACGAAGATGCGGCGATCAAGCGAGCGATCGAGGAATTCAAGGTGCCGACGAACCAGCAAGCTCGGTTGATTGCGCAACGACGGGATTGATTACCGACTGCTCCGGCCGGCCCTCGCGAACAACAATCGCAGCGGCGCTTCGAGAAGCTTCGCTGACGTGCCACAGGGTGGCAATCGTCGGATTGCGCTGACCTGAGCCCCGCGGCGATCCGCAGCCGCTTCACGTTCCGCCCCACCATCCGCCGCACGTCTTCCGACATGCGGCCAGTGAGCCGTCACAATGCTACCTTGCGTTACTTGCCGCTGCATATGTAGGATTTGTCTGGGCAACGCCAATAGAGCGGGCGGGAGGGTGCTGTGGCAAAAACTCGACGAGGGAAAAGAATGACGAAGGGGCGCGGTTGGCGCTTGCGGACAACAAAAGGAAGGAAGCGCCAATTTGTGGCTACCTTGCTCAAGACCTTTAATTTTGGATCACGGCGCCTAGCGATTTTCAGCGTCCCTAAAGGCTTCTCGTAGGCTGCCAAATTTCAATCTGAGATCGCTGGCCCAGCGGCGAGACTGATCGCCGTCAGGACGCCGCCGGCGTGTCCCTGGCGGCTCGCTTTCGGCTGCGCAGCGACACGATGATGTCCGCCGCCGCCTTGTTGGTCGGCTTCGCCCCACAGAACTTGGCCCATTCCGTCATCAGGCGCCGTCTTTTCTCGAACAGGTCCCCCCGTCGATAGGCGGCCTCGACCTTGTCGCCCACCGCGTGCGCGAGCGCCATTTCGACAACGTGGTTGGGATAGTTCGTACATTCCGCCGCCCAATCGCGGAACGTGGAACGGAAGCCGTGGACCGTGATGTCGTCTCGGCCCATCCGTTTGAGTACGCTCGCCATACTCATATTGGACAGACCACCCCTGCGGGGGCCGACGAAGACACTGGGGTTATTCTTTTCCCTTGGAAGCCCGCGCAGAACTTCTAGAGCCCGATCCGACAACGGGACCTTGTGTTCGCGACCCCCCTTGATCCTGCCAGCGGGAACCGTCCACGTTTTGGCTTCAAGATCAATTTCCTCCCAAGTCGCCCCGATCGTTTCGCCGGTGCGCGCCGCGGTCAGGATGGTGAATTCGAGGGCGCGGGCTGATACGCCCTCCCTTTCCTTAAGCTCCTTAAAAAAGGCCGACACGTCGTCGTAGGGTAGCGCCGCGTGATGGACGACCTTCTGAATCCTTTCGCGGGAGGGCAGGGTCTCCGATAGATGCCCTTTCCAACGCGCCGGATTGTCGCCGGTGCGATAGCCGCGGACGGTGGCCCAATCGAGTACGCTCTCTATCCGCGCCCGGACCCGATTCGCAGTCTCGGTCTTCTGGTGCCAGATCGGCTCAAGAACCTTCAACACTAGGCCGGTGTCTATTTCGGCGACCGACAGGCGGCCGATCTTGGGGAAAGCGTAGGTCTCCAAGGTTGAGAGAAACTGCGCCCGGTGCTTTGCATTCTTCCAGGATCGCTCGTGCGCGTCGAAGTATTGGCGGGCCGCATCCTGAAACGTTAGAGCCCTCGCTTCGGCAAGCGCCTGAGCCGCGCGGGCCGACTTGCGCTGCTCGATGGGATCGATACCGTCCTGAAGCAGCTGCCTGGCCTTGCGAGCGCGCTCCCGCGCTTCGGAAAGATCGAATGTATGGAGAGGACCTAAGCCGAGCCACCTTTCGCGGCCGTTGCGCTCGTACCTCAGCAGCCAGCTACGATTGGTCGCGGACATGACTTGCAGGTAAAGGCCGTGTCCGTCGGCATATCGACCCGGCTGCTTCAATCGCTCAATCTTCTTCACCGTGAGGCCCATTTTTCATCCCCTTCCGCCTAACTCGAATGCACCCCGGTTTAACCCCCGGATCGGCTGCCAAATATGGCGGTCCGTACCGGCTATTATCGGTTGTCAGCGGATTGCGGTAAAGCGAGAAGTGCCTAAAATACGGCGCAAAGTGAAGCTCTAGCGGGTCTCTTCGGTTCTCTCCGAGTTAGGCGGAAGAGGACACTCCCTCCGCCAGCGTCCAGAGTGTCCGTTCCGGGTCCCGACATTCTCCGATCTCACGGGATCACGAAAGCTGTGGCTATCGCGCCACCGAATGTCCGAACGATTGCAATTCGATTGGAAGTGGCTTTCGATCGCGCAGCAGATTGTATTGTGTCGCGAAAACGAGGTGGGACCATGGCCCAGAGTCTCTCCAAGAAAAAGAAGAACAACGCGCGATCCGGCGATGGTCTCGCGCTGGACCTTCGAGCCATGGAGTCGATCCTGGCCCAGTTTGCTGAGCCAGGAGAATCCGGTGAGCTCGAGGCGGCCCAGGAGATCATGTGGGACGCTTGGGATACCGACGATCGCAGACGACGGGTGGCGCTTGCCAAGAAGGCTCTCAAGACCTCCCCTTTGTGTGCAGATGCCCACGTTCTGTTGGCGCAAGAAACCGCCCGCAGCATCGAGGACGCACTGCAGCATTACCGGCGGGGTGTTGAGGCTGGTGAAAAGGCCTTAGGGGCGGCCGCCTTTCGCGATGACGTCGGACATTTCTGGGGCATCCTCGAAACGCGGCCCTATATGCGCGCCCGCCAAGGCCTTGCACAGTCGCTATGGGAGAGCGGCGCCCGCGAGGAAGCGGTCACGCACTACCAGGACATGCTTCGACTCAATCCGAACGACAACCAAGGTGTCCGATACATCATGCTCGATTGTCTGCTAACGCTTGGTCGCGACGAGGAGGCGGGAAAGCTGCTGAAGCGCTACAAGAACGACGGCGCCGCAGCCTGGGAGTGGTCCGGCACATTGGCCCTGTTTCGGCGCGACGGTGACTCTCCCGGATCACGCAAGGCCCTGACTCGGGCGGTCCGCGCCAACGTCCACGTTTCAGATTATCTGCTCGGAAGAAAGAAGCTTCCCCGTGATCTCCCCGGTTTCATCAGCATGGGTGGAGAGGATGAGGCTATCGCGTACGCCCACGATGCGGCGGAAGCGTGGGCCGCGGCACCCGGCGCCTTGGCGTGGGTTGAAAAGGTCCTTTCTTGATTCGAATTCTCATTCACTCGTCCAATTGTCTGAGGCGGTGACGCGGCGGTTTGGGGTTGGATTCCCGGGCGAAATCCCCACATTCGCTTGATCGCGAGCACCACAATACATGCCCTCGACGTTGTTTCATCCAGCGGTGGCGAGCTGGTTCGCGGACCGGTTCACTGTTCCGACCACAGCACAGGCGCGGGCCTGGCCGGCGATCCGGCAGGGCCGGCATGTCCTCATCTCGGCCCCAACCGGCTCCGGGAAGACTTTGGCGGCGTTCCTGGCCGCGATCGACGGTCTGGTGCGCCAGGGTCTCGAGGGCCGGCTCGGAGACAGGACCCAGGTCGTTTATGTCTCCCCGCTCAAGGCGCTCTCAAATGATATTGAGCGGAACCTGGAGGTGCCGCTCGCCGGAATCCGCGCGAGCTTGCGCGCGCGCGGCTTGCCGGAGATCGAGATCCGCACCAGCGTGCGCACCGGCGACACGACTTCGCGCGACCGCGATCGCATGCGGCGCAAGCCGCCGCACATCGTGGTCACGACGCCCGAGTCGCTCTATGTGCTGCTGGGCTCGGAATCCGGACGGGCGATGCTTGCCTCGACCCGCACCGTCATCGTCGATGAGATCCATGCGCTGGCGTCCAACAAGCGCGGCTCGCATCTCGCGGTTTCGCTCGAGCGCCTCGAGGCGCTCTGCGGAGATCGCCTGCAGCGCATCGGTCTCTCGGCGACTCAGAAGCCGATCGAGGAAGTCGCACGCTTTCTGGTAGGGGCGGGGGGAGGCGGACCTCCGACGCCGGACTGCACCATCATCGATACAGGCCATGTTCGCGAGCGCGACCTTGCACTCGAGCTCCCGACTTCGCCGCTCGAAGCGGTGATGTCCGCCGAGGTGTGGGAACAAGTCTACGGGTCCCTCGCCGAGCTGATCGAGGCGCATCGGACCACGCTGATCTTTGTCAACACACGCCGACTTGCCGAGCGTGTGACGAGACATCTCTCCGAGCGGATCGGCGAGAGCAGCGTGGCGGCGCATCACGGCAGCCTCGCCAAGGAGCAGCGCCTCCGCGCCGAGCAGCGGCTCAAGCAAGGACAGCTGAAAGCGCTCGTCGCCACCGCTTCGCTCGAACTCGGCATCGACATCGGCGACGTCGATCTGGTCTGCCAGCTTGGATCGCCGCGCTCGATTGCGACCTTCCTGCAGCGGGTCGGCCGCTCGGGCCATGGCGTCACCAGAACGCCGAAAGGCAGGTTGTTTCCGCTGTCCCGTGACGAGCTGGTGGAATGCGCGGCGCTCATCGACAGCGTCCGCCGCGGCGAGCTTGATCGTGTCAACATCCGGCAGCAACCGCTCGACGTGCTCGCGCAGCAGATCGTGGCCGAGGTTGCGGCCCGTGAATGGCGGGAAGACGACCTCTACGCCGGCGTGCGCAAGGCGTGGCCGTACCGTGCGCTGTCGCGCGAAGATTTCTCCGCCGTGGTCCGCATGTTGACTGACGGCTTCAGCACGCGTCGCGGCCGGCGCGGTGCCCTCGTCCATCATGACGCCGTCAACCACGTGCTGCGTGGCCGCCGCGGCACCCGGCTGACGGCGCTGACCTCTGGCGGCACAATTCCCGACAACGCTGATTATCAGGTGCTGCTCGAGCCCGAGAGTGTCGTGATCGGCAGTGTCAACGAGGATTTCGCCGTCGAAAGCCTTGCCGGCGATATATTCCAGCTCGGCAACAAGAGTTACCGCATCATGCGGGTCGAGCGCGGGGTGGTGCGGGTCGAGGACGCGCACGGGCAGGCGCCGACGATCCCATTCTGGCTGGGGGAAGCGCCTGGCCGCACTGATGAGCTCTCGGAATCGGTGTCGCGGTTGCGGGCGGAGATCGCCGAGCACCTCAAGGACGATAAGACCGGCGAGACCGCGCGGCGATTGCTTATCGAACAGGTCGGTATCTTGGCCGTCGCGGCGGAGCAGGTCGTCGAATATCTCGCCGCCGCGCATGCGGCGTTGAGCGATCTGCCGACGCACCGCACGATTGTGCTCGAGCGCTTCTTCGATGAGGCCGGCGGGATGCAGCTCGTCATCCATTCACCGTTTGGCAGCCGGATCAACCGCGCGTGGGGCCTGGCGCTGCGCAAGCGGTTCTGCCGCAAGTTCAATTTCGAGCTGCAGGCGGCGGCTACCGAGGACAATATCGTGCTGTCGCTGACCGCGGCGCACAGCTTCGACCTCGGCGACGTTCCGCGTTATCTCAACTCGGCGAGCGTCCGCAGTGTGCTGATCCAGGCGCTGCTTGACGCGCCGATGTTCAATGCGCGTTGGCGCTGGGTGGCGGGTGTCGCGTTGGCGCTGCCACGCTTCCGCGGCGGCCGCAGAGTGCCACCGCAGCTCGCCCGCATGGCCGCCGAGGACTTGATGGGCGCCGTGTTCCCGGATCAGATCGCCTGTGCGGAGAATCTCGTCGGCGAACGAGAAATCCCGGAGCATCCGCTGGTTCGCCAAGCGATCGCGGACTGCCTGACCGAAGCGATGGATATTGAGGGTCTGGAGCGGCTGTTGCGCGGGCTGGAATCCGGATGCATCAAGGTGATCACACGCGAGCTGACCGAGCCGTCGCCTCTGGCGGTCGAAGTCCTCTCGGCGCGTCCTTATGCGTATCTCGACGATGCACCGCTGGAGGAGCGTCGCACCCAGGCCGTGATGAGCCGCCGCTGGCTCGCACCTGAAGACGCGGCCGATCTCGGGCAGCTCGATTCCCAGGCGATAGACCGCGTTCGCGCCGAAGCCTGGCCGGAGGCTGCGAGTGCCGATGAGCTCCACGACGCGCTGGTCTGGCTCGGATTCCTGAGCGCGCAGGAAGTCGACGCGCAACCGGGCTGGAGCAGTCTCTTGCGCGAGCTTGCGAGCCAGAAACGCGTGGCGCGGCTCGAGCTGCCGCAGATGAGCCTGTGGATCGCGGCCGAGCGATGGCCGCAGGTCCGTGCGCTCTTCCCGCTTGCGAAAGCCGAGCCGGCCGTCCAGGCGCCCGTGGAATACGAGAGCATTGAGTGGTCAGCCGACGCCGCGCTGGTCGAGATCATGCGCGGTCGCCTGGAGGGCCTGGGTCCGGTGACGGCGACCGGATTGGCGGCGCCGCTCGGTCTCGCGGCCGATGGCATCGCGCCAGCACTCGCGCAGCTCGAGGCCGAGGGCTTTGCATTGCGTGGCCGCTTCACGTCCGGCGCTGACACCGAGGAATGGTGTGAGCGGCGCCTGCTGGCGCGCATTCATCACTATACGGTCAAGCGGCTGCGGGCCGAGATCGAGCCCGTCGCGGCGCGTGATTATCTTCGCTTCCTGCTGGACTGGCAGCGCGCCACTGCCGACGCGCGCATGGAAGGTCCGCAGGCCGTCGATGAGATTGTGGGACAACTTGAGGGCTTCGAGGCGCCGGCCGGCGCGTGGGAAAGCGAGATCCTCCCGGCTCGGCTCGCCGGCTACAAGGCAGGATGGCTCGACCGCCGTTGTCTGGCCGGCCAGCTGACGTGGGCCCGCCTCCGGCCCCGTCAACCGCGGCCGAACGGCACTCAAGGGCGGCCCACCCCGCTGCGCACCACGCCAATTACACTGCTGGTGCGCCGCCATCTGCCGGTCTGGGCTTCGATCTCCGATGTCGGAACGGCGCCCACTCCGAGTCCGCGCGCCGCGGCCGTAGTCGATTGGATCAGGCAGAACGGGGCCTCGTTCTTTGACGAGGTGATGCAGGGCACCGGCCTCTTGCGGTCCCAGCTCGAAGAGGGGCTGGCGGAGCTGGTCGCGCTGGGCCTTGTGACGTCCGACAGCTTTGCGGGCCTGCGCGCGCTCCTGGTGCCCTCCGAGCTGCGCAAGCTCTCGTCCACAGGGCGGCGACGGCGGCGCACCGTCGACTTCGGCATGGAGGAGGCCGGCCGGTGGTCCCTCGCGCGCCATGCCCGGCCGACAACTACGCCGGACACCGGTGCAATCGAGCATGTGGCGCGCGTGCTGCTGCGCCGCTACGGCGTGGTGTTCTGGCGCCTGCTCGAGCACGAGGCGAGTTGGCTGCCGCCTTGGCGCGATCTGTTGCGCGTCTATCGGCGCCTCGAAGGGCGCGGCGAGATTCGCGGCGGCCGGTTCGTCGCCGGCTTTTCCGGAGAGCAGTTCGCATTGCCTGAGGCCGTTGCGGCCTTGCGCGAGACTCGACGCAAGCCGCGCAACGGCGCCTTCGTGTCGCTCTCTGCTGCCGATCCGCTTAATCTCGTGGGCACGCTGACACCCGGGCCGAAGCTGCCGGCGCTGAGCGGCAACCGCGTGCTCTATCGGGACGGCGTGCCGGTCGCCACCCTGACGGCCGGCGAGGTGCAGCTGCTCGAAGAGATGGATGCCCGCACCGAATGGGAAGCCCGCAAGGCCCTGCTGCGTGCGGCTATTCCCTCACCACCGATCTCTCCCGGAGATTTGTTGCGATCAGGAAACGAAGCTGAAGCCGCGCGCCTTCGATGAGCGGAGCCACGGGCATTTACGCGATGCCGTTACGCTTGGCGCCGCTGCGCGCGCGCGATCACATAAGTGCGTGTGCTTGACGACGCCGTCTAATTATCGAACAAATGGCCATCCGCTGTGTCGGCGAAATAAAGGGTGAGTCATGAGGGGCTTCATTGCGCTCTTGCTGCTGGCATCGGCATCATCGATGGCGGCTGCAGCCTCGCGGCCCGACTGGGCATTTCCAACCAAGCCCGCTCAAGCCGTGCCGGCTCAGCCCGACGACGGCAAGCCCAAGCAGGTTGCGGGCAGCAGCAAGTCGTACACACAGAAGCAGATCGACGATCCGATGAACCCGCCGGACTGGTTCCCGGACGAGCATCCGCCGATGCCGCAGGTGGTGGCCCATGGCGGCGCCTCCGGGGTGCGCGCCTGCATCGGCTGCCACCTCCCTACCGGGCTCGGGCATCCGGAGAATTCGCGGGTGCCCGGCGGCACGGCCGCCTATCTGCTGCACCAGTTGGCGGACTTTCGCAGTGGCGCCCGCAAAGGCGAAGCCGGCGGGGCCATGGTCACCATCGCCAAAGGCTTGACCGAGGACGAGATGAAGGCCGCGGTCGGCTATTTCTCCAGCCTCAAGCCGGCCCCATGGACCCGGGTGGTCGAGACCGACACGGTGCCGAAGAGTTACTTCAAAGGGACGGCGCGCCTGCCATTGCCCGATGGCGGGACCGAGCCGATCGGCAATCGCATTATCGAGTTGCCGGAAGATCTGGCTCGGTTCGAGATGCGCGATCCTCATTCGGGCTTCGTTTCGTATGTCCCGGTGGGTGCGCTCGCCAAGGGCGAAGCCCTGGTGAAGACCGGGGGCGGGGGTACGACGCTCCCGTGCGCGATCTGTCACGGTCCGGACCTCAAGGGCATCGGCGACGTGCCGGGCATCGCCGGCCGCTCGCCCGGCACCATCGCGCGCCAGCTCTATTACATTCAAACCGGCGACCGCGCAGCGCCGGCCGCGGCCTTGATGAAAGGTGTGGTCGAGAAATTGAGCGGCGACGACATCTTGGCGATCTCGGCTTACGTCGCATCACGCGAGCCGTGACGGCTAATTTGCTCGCGAGCGTCAAGCGAGTGGCGCGTTCCTGTTCCTTCATGCTCGTTCATGCGCTTCATGCTTGACAGCTCGCGCGCACCGAGGCATTGACGAAATTGAAACTGATGATTTGCGCCCGGCCGGAACACCGCGCCGGTTTTTTTTGATTCATGTTGCGGCAGATCGCGCTGCCATCCTGCGTCAGGTGCATGGCCGCAACACGTCGTATGAGCCCACTCATTGTTATTTCGTTGTTAAAAACAATGGCACGAGTCTGGAGCCATGCATTTCTGTTTGGTTGCGTGCGCAATTCGGTTCGCGCCCGCTTGTGCATTCCATGGGGCAGCTGCAGCAGACCGGCGGGATCGCCGCCCGCACCATGACCGGCAAAAAAATCGTACGTCCTATTCGGCGGGCTCACGCGTAGATCAGACAGGCGGCGGCAATAGGAGGGTTGCCGCTGGTGCGATCAAGCCCTGTTGCTCAAGCAGCGGAAAAATCGCGGCCGTTGCGCATCAGGGTGAGGAGCCCCCCGGGCACCGGAAGAGCCTTGAAGACAGCCCCTGTGTCGCGGTTCTTCACGACAAAATCATCGAGCGAGAGCTCCGCGGTCTGCGGCTCTTGGAACCCGTCTGCCACTCCGGGACATTCAAGCGCCAGCAGCCGGCAGTGGCCCTTTAGATTGTTATGCGTTACCGTCTGGTGGCTTCGCGTCTTGGATTCGGCCTCTTGAAATCCAGCTGGGGGATGCGCCTCGCAAGGGGGCGCCAATCGTTAGAACGGCAATGAGCAGGGCGATGGCTGAACCGCCTCGCGCGCGCCCGTCCCAACGGACGGCGTCGAAGGCGCGCTTGATTCCCAAATTTCAGCTCTGTCCGTCAGGTGACCGCGAGGCTGGGCGCTTGCGGCCCAGGAGCCACTCATGAACATCGAGGTTTCCTTCGACCAGAGCATCAGCAGCCTGCCGTCTGGGTTCGTCAACGCCGTCGATTACGTGGTGAGCTACTTCGACAATCTCTTCACCGCTCCGGTCACGCTCAACATAGCGGTAGGCTACGGCGAGATCGATGGTCAGGCGTTGGCGGCGAACGCGCTCGGCGAGAGCCTGCCCGGGATCAATGGTCAAGCCGGCTACGTGTATATTGCGGATTATACGCAGACCCGAAACGCATTGCTGGCGCAGAACGCTCCAGGGGCCTCCACTCTGCCGTCGAGCTCTCCGGCTCCCGGCAGCTTGTTGATGACCGCCGCCGAAGCGCAGGCGCTCGGCCTGGCGCCGGCCGACGCTGGGATTGACGGCTGGGTCGGGTTCAGCTCGGTCCCGAATACTTTCAGTTACGCGATCGGCACGAAGCCGCCATCGACCGAGTATTATTTCGTGGGTGTCGTCGAGCATGAGATAACGGAGGTGATGGGGCGCACGTCATTCCTCGACAGTGCTCCAAGTTATTATTCCGTAATGGATCTTTTTCGCTACGCGGCGCCCGGCGTTCGTCAGCTCGGGACCGGTGCAGCTGCATACTTCTCGATCGATAACGGCAACACTAATCTGGACAATTGGAACAACTATCAAACCGGAAACACGGGAGATTTGGGCGATTGGGCGCCTAGCGCCAGCAACGACGCTGTCGACGACAACAGCAACCCGGGCGTGATCAATCAATTCACGGCGAGTGACGTCACCTTGATGAAGGCACTCGGCTGGACCGCGAATGTCGTGACACAGACGCTGCCGGCCTCGCTCAGCGGAAACGAGAATTCGCCCATTGCTCTGAGCGGCATCTCGATCGCATCCGCCATCACAGGCGACACGCTGACGACGACGCTTGCCGTGTCGCACGGCACCATCACGATCGGAACTCCCGGCAGCGCACAAGTCACCGGCAATGGTTCGAACTCTGTGAGCGTGGTGGGGACTGCAGCCGCGATCAATGCGGCGCTGGCAACCGCGAATTACAACAGCAATACCGACTATTATGGCGGCGACAGCCTTTCGGTCACGAGCACGGACGGCAGTGGCAACACATCGGGGCTCAATTCGAGTGCCATCAACATCGCCGATACGGCGATAATCTCGGAGACGGCGCCGACCTCGCTGACCGGTAACGAGAACACAGCCATCTCGCTTGCCGGCGTGTCGATTGCTGATTCGCCCAATTCCGGGGATACGTTGACCACGCTGCTGGCCGTCTCCCACGGCACCATCACGGTCGGAAGTCCCGGCAGTGCGCAGGTCACCGGCAATGGCTCCGCCTCGGTGAAGGTGGTGGGATCAGCGGCGGCAATCAACGCGGCGCTGGCGACCACGAATTACGCCGGCAATGCCAATTATTCCGGCAGTGACAGCCTCTCGGTGACCATCACAGACGCTGGTGGCCGCACCTCGGGAGCTAGCGTCGTGCCGATCACGATCAACGCTCCGGCTCTCACAGTCGCGGTCGGGATCGACAACACCGATGTGAACATCGTCCACGATACCGGGACCGTTACATTTGCATTCAGCCAGGCGCCAACTGAATTTGTGCTGTCCGACGTCACCTGCGCGGATGGAACGCTCAGCAATTTCTCCGGCTCCGGCACGACTTACACGGCGACGTTTACGGCCAATGCCGGAATTCAAGACAACAAAGCCACGGTGGCGGTGATCCCAGGCAGCTACCATGATGCGAGCCTGACTCCGGGCAGCGGCGGGAGCACGCCTCCTTTTACGGTCGACACTGTTGCTCCGACGGTTACCGCAGTGACAGCCTCGCCCACCAGCGGGGACGAGAATTCGGGCACCAACATCACGCTCAACCTCACTTTCTCCGAAGCCGTGACGATCTCCGGAACACCCGCCTTGCTGCTGAACGACGGTGCCACGGCGATCTACCAGGGCGGCTCAGGCACAAACGTGCTGACATTCGTCTACCCGGTGGCCGATGCACAAAACACACCAGCACTGGCGGTGATCGGGAGCAATCTGAACGGCTCCTCGATCGGCATTGCCGACCTCGACGGCAATGAGGCCGATCTCTCAGACGCCAACGTCACATTCCAGGGCCTGGAGGTCGGAGCGACGGTTCAATCGGTTGCCTGCAACCCGCCTTCGGCAGACTTGGGCCCGGGCAAGGTCGTTACATTCACGGTGATGATGAGCGAGCCGGTCGTTGTCGCCGGGGGGCCGCCGTCGCTGGGGCTGAACGATGGCGGAACGGCTGCGTATAAGAGCGGTTCAGGCACGAATGTTCTCAGCTTCGCCTACACGGTCGGGGCGCTCGGGTCGGGACAGAACACGCCGGCTTTGGCGGTCACCGGGCTCAATCTGAATGGCGCGACGATCTACGATTCCGGCGTGGCGGCCGACATCGCCAGTCTTTCAGGGGTCACCACATTCGCGACAGGCCCACAGGTCGACACCACCGCTCCGACCGTGGCATCGGTCATCGCCAATCCGGCCAACGCCGATCTCGATGCCGGGAGCCTCGTGTCGCTGACGGTGACGTTCAGTGAAAATGTGAACGTGACGGGGACGCCCTATCTTTCGCTCAACGACGGCGGCAGGGCCTACTACGCCGGCGGGAGCGGCAGCAATGCTCTGACGTTCACCTATGCGGTGGCGGCCGGTCAGAATACCGGTGACCTGACCATTACCGGGAGTTACCTCAACGGTGGCACCATCCGGGATCTAGCGGGGAACAATGCCGTCCTGATGGGTGCTGTCGTCAATCCGACCGGGACATTGCAGATCGACACCAAGGCGCCTGCGGTCACCGCGCGACTTGCCAGCGACACCGGTGTTTCCAGCAGCGACCACATCACCGATAATGACGCGCTGGCCGGTGGCGGTGACCCAAACGCCATCGTGCACTTCACTGTGGATGGCAGCGCGGTGGCCGCGATCGCCACGGCGAGCAGCACGGGCGCTTGGACTTTCATCCCGACGGGACTTGCGGACGGCCAACACACGGTCGTGGCCAGCGAGACCGATGCGGCCGGCAATACCGGCTCGGCGTCGCTGACCTTCACGCTCGACACGGCTGCGCCAGTGGCGACGAGCATCGTGGCAAGTCCTTCGAGCGGCGACCTTGATGCCGGCACGACGGTTGCGCTCTCGGTGACCTTCGATTCGCCGGTCTACGCGAATGGCAGCCCGTATCTGGTGCTCAACGACGGCGGCAAGGCTTATTACGTCAGCGGTGCGGGAACGAACATCGTTACTTTCAACTACACCGTCGCATCGGGCCAGAACACCAGCGCCCTCGGTGTCGTCGGCGGCGCTGGTCTAAGGGACGTCGGCGGGAATGTCGCCAACTTTACTGATGTCGTCGGCACCCTGCCCAATGGCCCATTGCAGATCGACACCACTCCTCCGAAAATTTCATCGATCACGAGCTCGGGCACGGGCGTCACCTCCGGCAGCGGCGATCGCGGTCCAGGCAGCACGGTGACGCTGACCGTGAAATTCAGCGAGCCGGTCAACGTCAACACTGCCGGGGGCACACCCACATTGGGGTTGAGCGATGGCGCGACAGCGGCATTTGTCAGTGCTTTGGGCTCCAGTCTCGTCTTCGCCTATACGGTCGGACCTACCGGGAGCGGGCAGAACAGCGCGGATCTTGCGCTGGCAGCGAGCAATGCCTTCCAGCTCAATGGCGCAACAATCACGGACAATGCCGGCAATGCCGCCAATCTCACAGGCGCTGACGGCTACAATCCGGCAGGGACGCTACAGATCGACACGCTCGCGCCGAGCGTGACCGCGGTCGTGACATCGGCGACCTCGGGTGAGGTGACGACCGGGCAGACGGTCGTCATAACACTCGATATGAGTGAGAAGGTGAGCATCACGGGCTCTCCCACCGTTCTGCTCAACGATGGGGGCACCGCCACCTATGATGTCGCGCACTCGACCGCGACGACCTTGGCCTTCGACTACACGGTCGCTTCCGGGCAGGTGACCACAGGTCTCGCGGTCAGCGGCATGCAGCTTGCCGCGCAGTCGGCGTTATCCGATCTCGCGGGCAATCCTGCCGATTTGACCGGTGCAGGCGTCAGCCTCGGCCTGCAGGTCAACACCACATCCACCGGCCCTGCCGGGCCTACCGGGGGCAGCTATGCGATCAACGGCACGCAAGCCTTGGCTTTGTTCGGCTCCTCGACCGCGAATGTGACGTTTGCGGCAAATAGCACCGGGACCTTGGCGCTGTACGACTCGCAGGCTTTCAACGGCACCATTGCGGGGCTGAACCAGCAGAACAGGCTCGACCTTTCCGATATCAACTTTGCGACAATCCAAACCCCCATGTTCTCCGGCGATTCCGCGCAGGGCACCCTAGAGGTGAGCGATGGAACCCACATGGCGGCCCTGACGCTGCTCGGCAACTACATGGCGTCGAGCTTTGTCGCCACGAGTGACGGTCACGGCGGAACGATCATTACCGATCCACCCTTGCAGGTCGCTCAGAACCAGCTGGCTCAGCCGCACGCCTGAGGTGGTGGTGGCAGACCTCAAGATGCAGCGGCTCGACGAACGCCAAAGTCAAGCTATGTCGCGTCTTCGAAGCTATGCACCTCAACCTGCAAACAATCACCCAAATGGCAACGGTGACCGTGGCCGGCAGCCAGAAGGGCGCGCGCTTCTTCGGGCGTATCGGCCTCGACCCACCATTCTTCCAGCCGCGTTACCACCATGCTGGCATGGAAGGTCTTGCGAGGTGGCTCTTCTTTCGCGGTCTTCATGGAGCGTCTCGTCAATCGCAAGCCTCTGCACGCCCGCGGAACAAAGCGGAAACAGGAACCGCTTACTCAACGATAACGTTGGATTGGAGTTCCACCTCTTGGAGTGTTTCTCTTGGCCCCGCGTGCATACTGGAAAGGCTTTCTCAAGCTGTCGCTAGTCTCTTGCCCGATTTCGCTGTTTCCTGCGACCTCCGAGCGCGAGAAGATCAGCTTCCATCAGTTGCACAGGCAGACCGGCAATCGGATCAAGTACAAGAAGGTCGATGCCGAGACCGGTCGCGAGGTGGAGGCCGAGGACATCATCAAGGGATATGAAATCAGCAAGGGCGAGTACATCGAGCTTGAGCCTGAAGAGCTCGAGGCGATTGCGTTGGAAAGCAAGCGTGTGATCGAGATCGACGAGTTCGTGCCGAAATCCCAGATCGATGAGCTTTACCTGAGCAACCCGTATTACGTCGTCCCGGAGGGCGAGGTCGGCCAGCAGGCGTTTGCGGTGATTCGGGAAGCTGTCCGCAAGGAAGGGATGGTCGCGCTTGGCAAGGTGGTCTTCACATCACGCGAGCACGTCATCGCGCTCGAGCCCCGAGGAAAAGGGCTCATGGGTGTCACCCTCAGATATCCCTACGAGGTTCGCGACGAGAAGAGCTATTTCCACGACATCGCCGATGAGAAGATCCCCAAGGATATGCTCGAGCTCGCATCTCATATCGTGGATACGAAGCGAGGTGAGTTCGATCCATCGAGATTCGAGGATCGCTATGAGGACGCTTTGAAGGAGCTGCTGCGCAAGAAGCAGAAGGGCGAAAGGATCGAGCGCCCAAAGGAGACACGCCCCTCCAACGTTGTCGACCTGATGGAGGCGCTCCGGCAGAGCCTGAATGCAGAAGAGGGAGGCGGGGCGGCCGGCGGCAAATCTTCATCGCGCCGAACGGCCCGTCACCGTCGCGTTGGCAAAAGGACAAGCCGCACGTCAGCGCGTCACCGGAAGGCTTCGTAATCCGCGCAAGCGCCTTGGCCCAAGCGGCCGAACATCGCCCGAAGCCCGATGTGGAACGTGCGGGCTCGAGACTCGTTGTTTCATTTGATGGCAGCCGGGAAGCTCTCGCTCTACCAAGCCAAACGCGACTTCACGAAGACCGCGGAGCCGGTTGGAGCTGCGCGCGTGAGGCCGGCGAAATACCCCCGCTTCGTCGTCCAGAAGCATGCGGCCTCTAGGCTGCATTACGACCTGCGCCTGGAGGTGGACGGCGTCTTCAAGTCCTGGGCCGTGGCAAAGGGGCCTTCACTCGACCCACGAGACCGCCGGCTGGCCATCGAGGTCGAGGACCACCCGCTCGATTACGGAGACTTTGAAGGCACCATTCCGCAGGGAGAGTACGGCGGCGGCACCGTCATGCTGTGGGACCGAGGCTTCTGGGCCGCGGAAGAGCACGGCGATCCGGAGCGTGCACTGCGGAAGGGGGAGCTGAAGTTCACGCTCGTCGGCGAAAAGCTTCAGGGCGGCTGGGTGTTGGTGCGCATGCGCACCGGTCGCGAGAGCGCCAGCAGCGCTCGCAACAACTGGCTTCTGATCAAGCATCGTGATGGCTATGAGCGCGAGGGCGGAGACCAGGTCACGGCTCAAGACCGTTCGGTCGCATCGGGACGCACTATGGAGCAAATCGCGGCCGGCGAAGGCCGCAAGCCAAAGCCGTTCATGCTGGCCGGGAAGGCGGCTGCCTCTGACGCGGTGTGGCATTCGAACCGCAATGGCAAGGTGACCAAGTCGACTTTGCTGAAGATGCTCGAATCGCCACCGACCGTTCCGACGCGGCGAGAACGAGCCGCGACGAAGATGCCGCAATTCATTACCCCTCAGCTCTGCAAGCGAGTGAGCCGGCCACCCGTCGGCGCGGACTGGGTGCACGAGATCAAGCTCGACGGCTATCGCATGCAGCTCCGTGTCGCTGATGGCGAAGCGGTCATGCGCACCCGCAAAGGCCTGGACTGGACGTCGGACTTCGCCGCCATCGCGAATGCCGCGCGGGTCCTGGACGACTGCATCATCGACGGCGAGGTTGTTGCGCTCGATCGCAACGGCGCCCCTGACTTCGCCGCCTTGCAGGCGGCCTTGTCTGACGGCAAATCGGAAAAGCTGACCTACTTCGTGTTCGATCTCCTATACTCGCAAGGGGAGGATCGGCGGCGGCTCCCGCTCACCCAGCGTAAGGCCCTGCTGCAAGAATTGTTGAAGCGAAAAAGTAACATCGGGAAACTCATAAGATATGTGGAACATTTAGCCGAGCCGGGCGATGCCGTTCTCAAGTCGGCGTGCCGGATGAACCTGGAAGGCATCATCTCGAAGTGCGCCGCTGCTCCCTATCGATCCGGGCGCACCGACACATGGCTCAAGAGCAAATGCCGGGGCGGGCAGGAGGTGGTGATTGGCGGCTGGAGCGGAAGCGCCCGCAGCTTGCGGTCTCTTCTGGTCGGCGTGTATAGGGGTGATCACCTGGTGCACGCAGGCCGTGTCGGCACCGGCTTCAACAAAGCCAATTCCGGCGGCCTCCTGAAGAAGCTCGGCGCACTCGCGACCGCAAAATCCCCGTTCAGCGGTAACGGTGCCCCGCGCAAAGCCAAAGACGTCACCTGGGTCAAGCCGAAGCTGATCGCCGAGATTGAGTTCGCGGGATGGACCGGTGACGGCTTGGTCCGGCAGGCATCCTTCAAAGGCTTGCGCGAGGACAAGCCCGCCAAGGAGGTGCATGCCGAGCCTGTACTTGCTCCGGAGCAGCTGGAAACCCTTGCACCCGGGAACCCGCGGGCGCGAGCCCCACGAGTGCGACCCGCCGATAACGTCGTGCTCGGCGTCGTCATCTCCAATCCCGACAAGACGCTGTGGCCCGCGGACGGCAAGCTCGAGGCGTACGCGAAAATAGACCTCGCGCGCTACCTCGAGGAGATCGGTCCCTGGATGATCGAGCATCTGAAAGGGCGACCATGCTCGATAATTCGCACGCCGGATGGCATCAACTCGGAGCGTTTTTTCCAACGGCATGCGATGCCGGGGGCGTCGAGCCTCTTCAGGCTGGTGAAAGTCGCCGGGGACCACAAGCCGTATCTTCAGATCGATCGTGTCGCCGGCCTCATCGCTGCGGCACAGATTGCGGCGGTTGAATATCACCCTTGGAATAACCAACCCGGCCATCCGACAATCCCCGGTCGGCTGGTGTTCGACCTCGATCCGGCGCCCGACGTTGCATTCGACAGGGTCGTCGAGGCCGCCAAGGAGCTGAAGGAGAGATTGGAAAGAGTCGGCCTGGTGACCTTCTGCAAGACCACCGGTGGCAAAGGGTTGCATTTGGTCGTTCCACTTGCCGTCAAACAACAACACCGATTGGGGTGGAAGGAAGCGAAGGCGTTTGCCCAGTCAGTATGCTCGCAAATGGCAAGCGACAGCCCCGACCGCTATCTGATCGTGATGACCAAGAAGCAGCGGACTGGTCGTATTTATCTCGATTATCTGCGCAATGACCGCACCGCGACCGCCGTGGCGCCGTTGTCTCCGCGCGCGCGGCCGGGAGCGCCGGTTTCGATGCCGCTCAACTGGAGTGAGGTCAAGTCCGGTCTTGACCCGCAGCGATTCACCATGCGCACTGCGGCGGCCTCTCTGCGAAAGAGCAAGCCATGGCAGGGCTACCGCGATGGCGAACGGCCGCTCAAGCAAGCAATCGAACGACTTGTGAAGAGCCGATGAGCCGGACGGCGGCAACGGCTCCGAGCGCATTTAGCTCGACGCCGCATCCCCGCAGCTGCCTGCTGCGAACCTTTTGCTCTTCCTCGCGTTTTCTCGAAATGGAGCTCGGCAAGAAGGTGAAGGTCAGCCTGGATGAGACCCGCATGCTGGTGCTCGGCGCGCAGGTTCTTGTCGGATTTCAGTTTCGCAGCGCCTTCCAGAACGCCTTCAATTCTTTGCCTCCCTGGTCCCGCTATCTGGACGGCCTGTCGCTCCTGCTTATGGTGTGTGCCCTGGGGTTGCTGATTTCCCCGGGCCCGTACCACCGCCTGGCCGAGGGCGGAGTCAATTCGCAGCGTTTGTACAGCCTCATCGGCTCCGTTGCATCGTGGGCGCTCGCTCCGTTCGCGGTCGGCATCGGCCTTGCGGTCGGCATCACGTGCGAGCGGATCTGGGGCGGTGCGGGCGGACTGGCAGCCGGGATCGCAGCCTGCGTCGGTGCGTTGGGCCTGTGGTATGGGCTTGGTGAATTCAGGAAGAGTTCGGAAGGAAAGATGGAGCGTGCGATGAGCAGCCAGAATCCTGACCGGGTCGAAGATCCTGGGCTGCACGAAAAAATCGATGCGCTGCTCACCGAAGCCAGAGTGATATTGCCCGGCGCGCAGGCGCTGCTCGGTTTCCAGCTTGCGATTGTTTTGACGCAAGCCTTCGATAAGCTCGGCCCCGAGACGAAATCGGTTCATGGCGGAGCATTACTGCTCGTGTGCTTGAGCGTGCTCCTGCTCATCGCTCCCGCCGCCTACCATCGCATCGTTTATCTGGGTGAAGACTCGGTTCAGTTCCTCACGGTGGGCAGCTGGTTTGTGACCGCGTCGACTGTGCCGCTTGCGCTGGGCCTGGCCGCCGACGTGTTCGTGGTCGGCACCAAGATGTGGCCGTCCACCGGCGCAGCCGTTATTGCAGCCTTGTTTTCGCTCATTTTCCTGGTTCTCGCATGGCATATCGTTCCGCTCACCGTGAGGGGACTAAGGAAGAAACGATCGTTGCCGTCATCGTCTCGTCTCGGGGCGGCCTGAGACGCTCCACAGCATTTGCCGCCGTGAAGCGCTTTCCCGAAGCGGGTGAGACGGTCGTACCCCTTGCAAGGCTGATATCGTCTAAGCGACGTCGCTGGCGAGTCGCCGGTACGCGTCGATGATCTCCGCGCCGGTGGCGAACCAGACGCGTTCATGGCTCTTCATCTCGGCGATAGCCCGCGCCAGGTATTTGATCCGCAATGGCTGGCCGGAGATCATTGGATGCAGCGGGACGCCCATCACCCGCGGCTGCTTCTCGCTTTCCGCGTAGAGCGTCTCGAACTGATCGATCACCGAGCGATAGTATTGCTCGCCCGTGTAGCCCTTGCGCTGATAGAGCGGAATGTCGTTTATCTCCATGCAGTAAGGGATCGAGAAGAGCGTCCCAGCTTTTACCCTCATCGGGTAGGGCTGATCGTCGTTATTCCAGTCGCCGCAATAGACGACACCTTCTTCGGCCAGAATGTCGAGCGTGTCGTAAGTTTCTGCGAGCCCGGATCCCAGCCAGCCGCGGGGCTTGACCCCGGTCGACCGCTCGATCGTCCGCAGGATCGTGCCGATGGTTTCGCGCTCCTTTTCCTGACCCAGCCCGGCGAGCGATTCGCTGTTGGTCGTGCCGTGGCCCATGAATTCCCAGCCGCGCTTCTTCATTTCCTCGATCGCCTTGGGGTAGTGCTGGCAGACCAAAGAATTCAAGGCGACGGTCGCCTTGACGCCGGCGGCGTCCAGGACATCGGCGATACGCCACAGGCCGACCCGCAGGCCGTATTCGCGCCAGGCGTAGTTGACCACGTCAGGCACGATCTTCCGCGTGTTCGGTGTGACGCCCTGACCCTCCGGCGAGTCATAGTCCCAGACCTCGACATTGGGCGCGATCCAGACTGCGAGCGTCTTGTCGCCGGGCCAACGATAAGGCGTCCGTTCGTGGATGAAGGTGTCATCATATCGGTTGGATCTGCGCACCGGCTTGCCTCCTGCCTGAACCCGCGAAAATTGGATTTCAACTTCTTCGCACGGCTGACGGTGCAGTATAAGCTCCTTTATGGGGTGTTTCGCCAACCTGGAGGTCTAATGAAGCGCCGGATGTTCTTGCGCGGCGCCGCCAGCATTGTCGCATTGCCGGCCATGCGACGGATCGCCAGGGCCCAATCCTTTCCGATGCACGCCATCACCCTGGTGGTGCCCACCGCTGCGGGCGGCGCCATGGACTCGGTTACGCGGATCGTTGCCGAGCGCATGCGTGGGCGGCTCGGTCAATCTGTGGTCGTCGAAAATGTCAGCGGTGCCAACGGAAGCATCGGGGTCGGCCGGGTCGCGCGCGCGGCCCCGGACGGCTACACGCTGATCGTCGGAAACTGGAACAGCCAGGTGGCGAACGGAGCTCTGTATTCACTGCCCTACGACCTTTTGCATGACTTTGAGCCGATCGGATTGATCGCGAGCTTTCCGCAACTGATTGTTGCGCGCCCGTTGATGCCGGCCGACAACCTTGCCGGTCTGATCAGCTGGTTGAAGGCCAATCCGCAGAAAATATCGATGGCGGTCCCGGGCGTGGGCAGCATCGCGCATGTCAGCGGCGTCTTCTTCCAGAACAGCATTGGCGGTCATTTTCAGTTCGTGCCCTATCGGGGCAGCGCGCCGGCCCTGGAGGACCTCGCCGCCGGACGAGTCGATCTGATGTTCGACGCGCCCGCCCCCACCCTGCCGCAGGTGCGCGCCGGACGGATCAAAGCCTACGCGGTGATGGCAAAGCAGCGCCTTGCGGCAGCGCCGGAAATTCCCACCGTGGATGAGGCCGGACTGCCCGGCTTCTACTTCTCGCTCTGGTTTGCGCTCTGGGCCCCCAAGGGGACGCCCAAAGAGATCATCGCGCGGCTCAACGACGCATTGGTCGACGCCCTGGCCGACCCTTCAATCCGTCAGAGGCTCACCGATCAAAGCACGGACATCCCCCCGCAAGAGCAGCAAACCCCGCAGGCGCTCGCTGCTTTTCACCGGGCCGAGATCGAGAAGTGGTGGCCGATCATCAAGGCAGCCGGGATCAGAGGGGAATGAAACGCGCGGCGGGATCGGTCCAAGTCAGCTCGGTCCAAGTCAGCTCGGTCCAAGTCAGCTCGGTCCAAGTCAATGGCAGCACGAATCCTCATGCCCGTCGCCGGCGCCGTCGAGCGCGTGCTGGTGCGCGCCGTCGTGGGAGTGGTCCGCCGGCAAATGCTGCGCGAATATCTTGAGCGCCGCTTCTGGGTGACTGTCTGCCAAGAGCCCGACTGCATAAAGCACATAGTCGCGATCGAGCACCACGCGGGGGCGCCTCGGTCGCAAGACATTGAGGGCGCCGTTCCCGCTGCCCCGCATGACCCGATCGGCATAAGGATTGTGCGCGAAGATGCCGCCGGTCCCGATCAAGGTCGGGGCTTCGGTCAGATCCTTGCCGGCTTGCACCAGGACAGACCCGCCGCTCGCATAGTAGGGCTCGCGTCTGCCTACATGCCGCTCGATCGCGAGATCGGCTGCGACGCCGGCCAAGACAGCATCCGCGGCCGATTGCCAAGCCTCGCGCGGAACCGCGCCCGCATCCTCGCTGATCAGCGCCACGTAGTCGACGAGCTGGCCTTGCGCGATCGCGATTTCCGGGAAGGTCGCGCGAAACCGCGCATAGAGCTCTGCGGCGCCGATGCGGCGCAGGATGGTCGCAGCATTGCAACGAATTCCGAGATCGCCCTCGACGCTCCGTTTCGCGAACGGCTCCGGCAAGCCGGTTGGAATTATGTTGCGTTCGGACGACTTTCCGTCGCCGATCGAGTGGACATCGGTGGTGGCGCCCCCGATATCGACCATGACAAGATCGCCGCAGCCCTTGTGAGCGCCATGGCCCTGGGCGCCGAGGAGCGCTCCGTTGAGCACCGCCATCGGGGTCGGCAGCAGGATCGGGAGCCGCGACTGGAACTTGTCGATGCCCTTGCCCTGAATGATCCGCTGCATGAAGAGCCGCCGGATTTCATCCCGGGCGGGCTCAACGTTCAGCTTCCCGGACGTCGGCATCACATTGGCGACACCGACCGCGATCTTGCCGGCAGCCGACAGAAGCTTACAAATTTCTTCCGTCGCGCGGATATTGCCGGCGATCACGAACGGAATTGTGAGCCGCGAGCGCGCGAGCGCCTGTGCATTGTGCAGGATCGTTCGCGTGTCTCCCCCATCGGTGCCGCCGGTCAACAGGACCATGTCGGGTGTCTGGCGCTCGATCTCTGCGATATCTTCCGCCGCGAGCTTGAAGGCGAAGGCGCCCACGATCTTGCCGCCCGCTCCGAGCGCCGCCGTATTGGCGGCTTCGCGCGTCAACCCAGGCACGAGACCGACCACCGCGATCCTCAGTCCACCGGCGGCGCTGCTGGAGGCGCGCACGAAGATTCCGTCGAGCGCATCGAGGCTGCGCGGCGTTTCGGCGAACAAACCCGGCTGCCGCTCTGCGAGTACCTCCAGCGCGCGAAAAAAGCCTTCCGAAACGTCGGTTGCGGCCGTCGAAGGCGCTTGCGCCCTTGCCAGGATACGCCCCGCCGCGAGGTCGACAGCCGTCACCTTGGTGAAGGTGCTGCCGAAATCGATGAGCAAGCCCAACGTATCCATGCGGCTGATCCTATGCGCTCTCGCGACCGAGCTGTGCTCCCGCGCGGCGTCCCTCGGAGCGGACCGTAAGGGCATTTCCGAACACCACACGGCCCATCAGCATCAGGCCGCTGGTAAGCCCGACCGTAAGCAGCGTCATGGCGGCGACCGAGCCGTACCCGCTTCCCTCCTGCCACTGTGACCATATCAAAGATGCGAGCACGATATTGCCGGGCGTCAGCAGCATGACGGCGAGGGTTGCTTCGCGCAGCGAGGAAATCGCAACCCACATCCACCCATTGATGAGCGAGGGCAGAAGCAACGGAACTGTGATTCGGCTCAAGACCTGCCAAGGCGTCGCGCCGCTGACATCGGCCGCCTCTTCGAGCGCTTTATGGATCTGAATGATGGCGGCACTCATGAGCCGCGTTGCGTAGGTGATGTAGCGGGTCGTGAAGGCAATCACCAAAATCCAGATCGTCCCATAGACCGGCCGAAGGACCGGCACCCCGAGATAGACGTACAGGATGGCAAGGCCAAGCACGACGGTCGGGACCGCCAAGCTGATGAAGGTGAGGAAATCCACTGCCGTTGCACCGGGGGACTTCCAGCGGGCATTGTACCATGCGACCAGCGTGCTGAGCGCCATCGTGGCTGTCGCCACGATCGGAGCGACGAGGAGCGTGTTGAACAGGGCCTCGCGAAACTGATCCTTCTGCAGGACGTCGGCAAAGTTGGCGAGCGTCATCCGGCCGAGCGCCTGGATCGAAGGCGTGGTCACGAACCGCTGCAGGCTCACCCAGAGAAGCGTTAGGACAGGCAGGGCGGTGCTGAGCAGGACATAAAGTCCGATCAGCCCCAAAGCGAGGTACTTCCATCGGCCGAGCCGAGTCCGTGCCGGACGATAACCCCTGCCGCTGACCACGGCATAGCTTTCGGCTTTACGCACCATGCGCCGGTAGACGAGGATCAGGATGATGGCCAGCACCAGCAGCAAGATCGAATAGGAGCTGGCGAGCCCGAAATCAGGTAACCCGTTCGCCGGGTGGGTGGCGAGGTAGATGCGCGTGCTGAACACATGGATGCCGGCATTCATGCCGAGAATGGCGGGGATCTGGAAATCCTCCAGGCCATAAGCGAAGTAGTAGATAAAGGCTGCGAACAGGGCCGGCTTGAGCATCGGCAGCGCGATCAGACGCTGCGTCTGCAGCCAGTGCGCCCCCGACATGTGCCCGGCTTCCTCCAGTGCGGGATCGAAGCTGCGGAATGCGCCCGCAATCATAAGGACCACAGAGGGCACCTGAGACAGCGCGCTGACGAAGATGATTCCGCCGAGAGAGTAGATATTCAAAGGACCGAACCCATCCTCCGGCTGGTAGAAATTGCGTATCAGCAGATTGAGAAGCCCGACATTCGGGTTTGCCAGCAACGACCAGCCGATTGCCTTGGCCATGGCCGGAATGGCGATCGGCAGCATGATAAGACCAAGGACGGCGTTTCGGCCCGGCAGGTCGGTGCGCTCGATCAGCCACACCAGAAGAGCCGCGATCGTGAGCGCGATCATAACCGTGGCGAATGCATAGATCAGGCTTCGTTGCAGCAGGACGTAAGTGTCAGCGGATCCGAGAATCCGCACATAATTCGCCAGCGACCAGGCGCCGCCTTCGAGAGGCAATTGGTCGGCAGTGCTGTTGAAGGACGAAACGACGAGCAGGACAAGCGGCGGCACGACCAGATAGGCCACGATTGCCGCGGGCAGAGCAAACAACACAAATCCGGCCGCGCCCGATCTGGCTGGTCCGCCCGGCATTATGGCCTCTCCACCGCGCAGGTCGCTGCCTCGATACCCGATACGCTCAATCCTTGCGCGTGCTCAGCACACCCCAGGTGTCGGTAATCTTGTTGGCCACATCGTCACGGGCGAGGATTTGATCGATGCTCTTCTCATAGATGATCGTCGCGCCGGCTGCCTGCACACGATCGTACAAGGTCGTGCCGGGCGTGATTGTGCCCACCGCGTAGTGGTCGCGCGCCTTCAAGCCTTCCGGAGACAAGAGCCAGCCCAAGAACAGCTTGGCCGCATTGGGATGCGCGGCGGCCCTCAATATTGCGCCGCCTCTTGCCTGCGCGAGCGATGGGCTCAAGAACAGGAAGTCGACCGGCGCGCCCTGGCGCTTGAGCTCTTCGATCGCCGCATAGGATCCGGTGCCCACATAGCCTTCGCCGGATGAGAGCTTGACCATGGCTTCCGTGTTCCGGGTCGACCAGATCGGTTTCTGCGCCTTCAGTTTGTTGACGAAGTCCCAGAACTTGGCCTCGTCCCAAACTTTGTCCGATAGTAGATGCGCGATCTCGCCTCCGCGTGCGTCGAGGATGAGCCGGCGTTGCCAGCGCGGATTGAGCAAATCCTCGTAAGTCTTGGGTCGCGCAGCGGCCGGGACGAAGGCGCTGTTGTAGGCGAAGTTGGTGATGTGGTCGCCGAGCTTGAAGAAGCGGTCGTCGAAGAAGGTCTGCACCGGCTGCTCGGTTATCTCGGCCGGATCTATCTTGAGCAGCAAGTCCTTCTCGACCATCGGGGCGGCACGGCTCGGATCGCTGCGGAACGCGTCGATGGTGACGTGTCCGGTCTTCGCCTCCAGCACCATCCGCGACGGCAGCACCGCGCCGGCAAGGCCGTTGAAGGTCACTTTGATGCCCGGATAGCGCTTCTGGAATTGCGCGACACCCTCCTTGCCGCCGACTTCCTCCTCGCGCTCGGTATTGAAGATGACCTCGCCTTCCTGCTTGGCGGCCGGATAGAGCTTTTGCAGCAGGTCCTCCCAGGGCGCGGCGCGCGCGGCTCCGCTACACAGGAAGGCGGTTGCGACAAGCGTGACGATCAAGCTCCATTGAACGCGCACAGTTTCCTCCTTCGCCGTCCGGAGCGTATTCGCTCACTTTCTCTCCTACGCTCGCGCAAATTCCCATTACGGGTCGTGCGCCGGACTTCCTTGCCTTCCCCGACACTGCAGAGATCGCGCGGCTTTCAGTATTCCAGCCGCTCTGCCACCGGCAGCACCCGTTTGTAGTCAGCCACGCGATTTTGGTCCTGCATCAACTCCGCATAGGCTTCCCTCACCAAGTCAAGCGCACACACCTCCTTGATGGCGGGCACATCGTAATTGAGATCGCCGACCGCATCCTCCTCGCGCAGCAGATCCTCGAAGCCGGTGGGGAGCCCATCGAGCGGAAACGGCATCGCCTCGATGCGCCGCGGATCGTCACACGTCACCTTGACGCCCTTCTCCTCTGGGTCCGGGCTCTGGTACCGCAGCCGTCGCTCCAATTGGCAGACGTAGTCGAAATTCTTCGGCTGCTCCCGCATCAGCCAATAGGAGCGGATCATGCCCTTGAGAAAGCTCTTCACCCATTCGGGCCTCTCTTCCAGGATCCTGCCGGTTGCCGCGATGATTCGTTCCGGCCTCCCGTTGGGATATTGCTGCTTCAGGGTGATGAGGGGATTGAATCCGTCCTTCTTCAGGTCGTCCACCTCGAAGCTCGAAACCGGACAGCAGGCCACTTTCCCGGAACGCAGCGCCTCAATGTGGATCGGGTGGAAGATCCCGCGCACCATCTCCACGTCGCGCTCCGGGTCGAGCTGCGACTTCCGCAGCCACAGCGAGATCGCCCAATGCTTGTTGCTGCCGAAATCGCTGATGCCGATGCGTCTGCCCTTCAGGTCCGCGATCGATCTCACATCCGGGGCCGCCATCCACACGTGGATGTGCTGGTTTCGCCAGCCGGCGATAATGTAGAGGTCGGCGCCCTTGGAACGCTGATAGAAGACCGTCCGGGTCTGCACGTCGAGCGCGATGTCGATGGATTTCTCCTTCATGGCCTGCGCGATGCCGAGCTTCTCCAGCCCGAACGGAACCATGGAGTCGCGGAGGATCTCATACGCCGGCAAGCGATCCTCGGTGCGTAAGCCCTCGTCGTAGAAGTAGTTCATCTCATGCGCGGCCATGATCGGCATGAGATGCAGCACGTGGTAACAAGTCGGCGCCATCCGCAGTTTCCCGCCCAGCATTGTCTCTCCTTTCGAGCGCACCCACAGGCGAAGCTCACGCAGCATTCGCATAACGATCCCGGCACACTACCACGACCCAGGTCAGGTGGTAGCGGCTGCACGTGCCGGCGTCGCAGCGCCCGCGGCCGCTTGGACAAGCCGCCGCGGTCGCAAATTGCCCTTGGGGCTGCTATGGCGTGTCGTGAGGGTGCGGCATCGAGGCAGCCATGGAGAACGTGGACAACATTTCGCGGCGCGGATTTTTGCGTCTGGCAAGCGTCGCCGGCGCACTCCCGATCTGGACGCGCCTTGCACGGGCGCAGGCCTATCCATCGCGGCCGGTGCACCTGATCTCGAGCTTCGCAGCCGGCGGCCCGAATGATCTTCTCGCGCGCCTGATCGGCCAGTGGCTTTCAGAGCGGCTCGGCGAGCCCTTCATCATCGACAACCATCCGGGTGCCGGCGGCATGATTGGCACCGAGCTTGCCGCGAAATCGACGCCCGACGGGTATACGCTGCTGATGGTCGCGCCCGCCAATGTGGTCAACGTGACGCTGTACAAGAAGCCTGGCTTCAATTTCCTGCGCGACATCGCACCGGTCGGTGGCCTCACGCGCGTCCCGAGCGTCATGGAGGTGAACCCATCATTTCCGGCCAAGACGGTCGGCGAGTTCATCGCCTATGCCAAGGCCAATCCGGGCAAGATCAACATGGCATCGGGCGGCAATGGAAGTGCCGCCCACGTTGCGGGCGAGTTGTTCAAGATCATGACCGGCATCGATATGGTGCACGTGGCCTATCGAGGCCTCGCGCCCGCGCTCACCGATCTGCTCGCCGGCCAGGTGCAGGTGATATTCGACAGCGTGCCCAACTCGATCGGCTATATCCGCTCGGGACAGCTGCGCGCGCTGGGCACCACGACACCGACGCGCCTCGACGCGCTGCCGGATACCCCGACAGTCAGCGAGACCGTTCCGGGCTACGAGGCGAGCGCGCTGGCGGGGGTCGGCGCGCCGCGGGAAACTCCGGACACCGTCATTCTCACGATCAACCGGTCCATCAACGCGGCGCTTGCCGATCCGGCCATGCAGGCCCGCTTGGCCGAGCTTGGCGGCACCCCGATCCCGGGATCACCACAGGATTACGGAAGGCTGCTGGCGGCCGAGATCGACAAATGGGCCAAGGTGATTCGCGCCGCCAACATCAAGCTCGATTAACGGTCGAGCCTACGATCACCGCAGCGTTTTGGCGACCTCGGCGTCGATCGGATACGGCTCTTTCCACCATTCCGCTGCCGCGGTTCCACCGTTCTTGGCTAGCGACCTCACCCACAGGCGCGAGCTCGACTTGCTTGGTCCCGGAATGAAGATGATGCCGCGGCGGATCGCCTCCACATAGCGGATCTCGTCGAGCGAGGAGCCGCCCGCGAAGTTGACCTCGGGACCGAACGTGCGCACCGCCCAGAAGCGGTGGCAATTGCGCGACTCAAACGACGCCTGATTGGTGATCTCTATGCCGATGTTCTCGAGGCCGACCGCTTCCACGATCTCGCGCAGTTGCTTGTCGCCGGTTGCCTTCTCGCCGTAGTCGCCGATCGCTTCCCGCACCACGCGGTTCTCCAGGAAGACCTGCTCGCAACCCGAAGCGAGCAGCTCTTTCATGTCGGCGATGATGGTATCGACGTTAAGCAGTCCGCCCCCGGCGCGCGCGCGGTCCCCCTCCTGATGTTTCTGGCCGACCTCTCCCCAGAGCTTGAAGCCGAGCTCGCGTGCGAGCGCCGTATATTTGACCTGGTCCTCGTCTGCCTTCCGTTCCCGCGCCGGATCGTCGAGGCGCACCGCCTTGGTGTCGATCTGACAATGGGTGAACCCCATGTCGCGGGCCTTGCGCAGCAGTTCATCGGCCTTGCCCTGATAGTATGCGATTGCGAAGATCGGGTCGTCCAGGCCGACATTGAGATTGAAGTCGCGGTAGAGCTTTACACGCTCTTCGACGACCCGGGCCGGCATCATCAGCAGTGCCGGCACGAATTTCACGCTGTCCGCATACGCGCCCCAGATGTCCAGCATGCTGCGCAGCCATTCGACCGACTCGCCTTCGTCCCCGATGGTCGTCTTGCCTTGGCGGCGTGGCTTTGTGCTGCGCGGCGCGAGCTCGAGAAAATCGAAGAAGCGGGCGTCGTTGGTTTTCACTGGCACATTCACGTGTGCGCCCTCCCGGAAAGCTATCTCGCGATTTTGTATCGGAAAATCGTAGACAATTTCCCCCGGCGGTCAATGACCTTGCGCCATGCCGGACCTTCGGGCATCGGCAAAGCGCGCGCCAGACGGCGAAGGGTGAGACGCGAGAGGTTGACTCAACCGCGCCTTGCGGGTTGGTCACGCCGTTCCCGGCCCGCGCTCTCACACGCCGCCAGGTGTGACGTAACAGAGCGGCTGTCGGCTGCTGCTCAGGAACAAGATGCCGTGGCCGGTCGGGTTGCCGGAATCCCATTTCATTTTCGAGTTGGGCACATCGATCCGGGTGCCATTCGGAATGACCCCCTTCCCGTCGGTTATCACGGCAACGTAATGGTCGCCGTTCACCTCGAATGTGTCGGCCTCGTAGGCATCGGCTTCACCGCAGCACGACAGATAGGGATTGTCCGGTTGCATCAATCCCTTGAACCACTGGCGGATCTGGACAGGCGAATTGGCCCATTGGCCGTTGTCGCGCGCCTGTACGGGTGCAGATAGTCCAGCCAGCGTGATTGCAATCGCCCAGATCCAAATACTGGTGCAGACATTTTGGGGTTTAGGTTGCTCCGCCATCATCATTCCCATAGGCACGCGATCCTCCGGCCGCACGCGCTCACCTCGACGTCCCTGCGGGATGACGAGGCGCCGCGGCCAAAGTCAGCGCTGGAAGCGTTTGCTGAACCAGCCGCTAATGCTGGCCGTGGCCCGTTGTCTGGTCCGACGATCACGGATGCAGGTGCTGCAAGATCTTGTCTCTCACCTGCGGATCGTTCTGCGCGACCACCATGATCTGGGTGTACTCGTCGACCGACAGGCCTTGGTCGGTCACGGCTTTCACCAGCTCGTTGTTCGCCTCATCGACAAGCCGTTGCTTGTCGCCGTCATCCGCGGTCGCCAAGCGCTGCTCGTAGTCCTGCTTGATGCCGGCAACGCGTTGAAGCGCGGCCGCCGCAGCACCGAGCTTCTCGTCCGAGATGTTTGCCGGCGATTGCGCCTGAGGCTGGGACGGAGACTGCATCTGTGATTGCTGCGATTGCGTTTGCAGTGTCTGCGCGTTCGCGGCGAACGCGAGGCAGGTCGCGGCAAATACCGTCGCCCCTAGCCGCGACAACGTTCGCACGTGAACTGCTGGTACATGACGTACTGGCATGTATAGACCTCCATTGCGGTGGGCCAGAGAACCCACTCTGGGCCGAACGGCTCAACATGAAGCCTGTTCCCCCCAATGGGGAAACCCCTGCCATGTGCAGGGGTCATGCGGCGGTCGGAGGTTCGCTACGCGACGCAGCCGTCAACAGGGACGGCAAATTTTCAGGTCGCCAATCGGATCTTGATTGCGCTGCGCCTGACCGCTGGTGCTCTCACCCGTGTTCCCTTGATCGGATCCTTGCGTCGGTTGGTTCGGCTCCATGCCCGATCGCTCCTTGTTGGCAAGGGCGGGTGGTAAATCGCTCATTTTGGGCTGCCGGTGGCCGACAGGGCCGTGATGCTTGGGTGCGCTCGCGGCAATGGACTGCGACTCCGTAGCCTGCTGCGCGGCGGCGCCGGCGGTTGCCACTACCGCCGCAATACCCAGCGCTACTGCTGTGAGTGCCTGCATTTTGCGACCTCCTCCTAATTCGAGGTTGAGGTGGCATTCTCCGCCCGGCAGGCGGACGGTTGCTTCAGGAGCACCCGCGCTGGGCGTGCTCCGGACCGTCCGCGGGCACCAAGGCGGGCGTCTCATGATTGAGAGTGGTGGCGAGATCATTGAGCTCCGCCACTGCCAGGAGCATCCGCATCTCTTCTGCCAGGGCGTCGATTTCTGCCGCTATTCGCTGCTCGCTGCTCGCATGCGACAACCGCCGTAGCGCATCGACATGTCGGTGAAGATAGGGTGCATCAAGCACTGCGGGTGCTCCTTTATTGACAGGGTAACGGCGTGGGACCTTCGCCGGTTCCACTCCGGCGCAGGGGTCCACCATCCCCAAACGGCTGCGCGGCGGCCGGACGAGCGTGTACAATTGCTCCGCTGCCGGAGGGCGACCGGCTAACGGCAGCTTCGGGAGGAGGGCTATGCGGAGCTTGCTTGGCGCGATCGCGCTCCCAGCGGTGCTTTGGGCATCGATGGGCGACGCGCAGGTGTTCGATTACGGAAAATACCCTGACCTGCACGGTCAGTGGGTCCGCTGGGGCCCTTCCGGCGCCGACTTGAAGGGGCCGTTGGTGCGGAATGGACCTCCCGGGTTCAACCCCACCCGATTTGATCCCTCCAAGCCCCCTGGTCTCGCCCAACGGCCGCCGTTGACGCCCGAATACGAGGCGATGTTCGAGGCCAACATGAAGGACCAGCGCGAAGGCGGGCAGGGTGCCACCCCGACCTTCACCTGCCTTTCGCCCGGCATGCCGCGCGCGACCAACGGTTATGGCGAGTACGAATTCGTGGTGACGCCCGGGACGACCCACGTCCTGGTGCAGCACATTAACGACTATCGACGGATCTTCACCGACGGACGCGACTTTCCGGCGAACCTGGAGCCGTCTTTCATGGGCTACTCGATCGGCCGGTGGGTCGATGCCAAGGGGAGCGGTCGCTACGATCTGCTCGAGGTCGAGACCCGCGGTCCGTTCAAGAGCCCGCGCAGCTTCGACAGCAGCGGCGCCCTGCTGCACGCCGACGGTCAGACTATCGTCAAGGAGAGGATCTACCTCGATGAAGCCAGCCCGGACCTTCTCCACAATGATGTCACGGTGATCGATCACGCGCTGACACGCCCCTGGACCGTTCATAAGACGTACGGCCGCGAACCTGAAGCGCAGCCGGTCTGGGCCGAGATCAATTGCGGCGAGTCCAACAATCACATAAAGATCGGCAACGAGGGTTACATGCTGAGCGCCGATGGCTACCTCATGCCGGCCAAGAAGGATCAGCCGCCGCCCGACTTGCGCTATTTCAAGCAGGTGCAAAAGAAGTGAGCTAGTGAGCTAGTGAGCTAAAGCATGATCTCGGAAGAGCCTGCCCCGACGTGATCGGGGGCGTATACCGGTTTCCGATAAGGCTGGTCCCCGCGAAAGCCGGGATCATGCTCCACCGGTATAAAGATCATGCTCCACCAATAACGGCGCGATCGGCTCATTCCACATCCGGCACGAACAGCTCCTCCGGCAGCACAATGCGAGGCGAGAGGCCCTGCTCGTGCACATAGCGTCCGAGTGCCGCGAGCGTCGGACGATTGGGCGCAAGCCCATATGACCAGAAGTCGCGGCCGAATACGCGCCAGGCTTCCTCGACGTGATCGAGCAGCCAGGGGAGCGCGAGCTGCAGCGCGTCCGTGTCGTAGAGCCCGTGGATGGCGATGTCTTTGGCCGCAGAAAAGGCTTGGTAGAGGCTCTTCGCGGCCCACGGATGCTGGCGATACACATCCTCCCGCAACACCACGATGTGCATGATCGGAAAGATGCCGGTGCGTCGAAAGTAGTCCTGCTCGACTTGCTTGAAATTCGGGAACAAGCGGGCAATGCGCGGCGAGCCGTCGAGGAACAGCGAAGGAATGTAGATCGACATCAGCGCATCGAGTGCGCCTTCTGCAAACATTCCTTCGAGCGTTGCGCCTTTTCCAAGAAAATCGAGCCGTACGCTCTTCGGCAGATTGAGTGGAATGAGCGGCTGCTCGGTCGGGGCCTTGAGCCCGCCCATGAACCAATGCAGGTCTTCCGGTAGAACTCCGTAATCGTGCTGCAGCAGGCCGCGCAGGAACACCATTGCGGTGGCGCTGTACTGCGTGGTGCCGACCCGCTTGCCTTTGAGGTCGGCCGGCGTCCTGATGCCGGCATTGGTGCGCACATAGATGCAGGAGTGGCGGAAGATCTTCGATAGCGCGACCGGGATCGCCACATAGGGACAATCGCCGCGCCCTTTGAGCGCGGCGTAGGAGGCGAGCGACAGCTCGGAGACGTGGAACTCGCGGTCGTCGAGCATGCGCTGAAATGTCTGTCTTGGGCGCAGCACCTTGATGTCGAGGTCAATCCCTTCCGGGCGGACGCGTCCATCGATCAAGGGACGCGTGCGGTCGTAGTCCCAACACGCCAGCGTCAGCTCGAGGGGAGGCTTGTGGCTCATTCTCAAACCACCTTGGCCCAAATGCCGGCTTCGGTCTCGCGCGTCATAGGAATGTTTGCCTTTGTCGTGGTAAACCGCTTCCGCTACGGTCCTTTCAACGGGAGCGTGCCGATGAGAGCTTGTTCCGCGACGAATTGCACGGCCGGTGGGGACCGCATTTCTTCGGGCAAGTGGCTCGTACCGAGCCGCCTGCATCGAATAAGGAGGCCCTATGTCGATAAGTGAAGGCGGGCTCACCACGTTCGCGATGCCGCCCGGAGATCTGTCGCAGGTTCCATTCCGCGTTTACACCGACCCGGAGCTTTACGCGCTCGAGCAGGAGCGAATCTTCCGCGGGCCGACGTGGAATTTTCTCGCGCTCGAATGCGAGATTCCGAACATCGGCGACTACAAGACCACCTACGTGGGCGATGCGCCCATCATCGTGGTGCGCGGCGCCGACGGCATCAACGCGCTGGTCAATCGTTGCGCCCACAAAGGCGCGCTCATTTGCTACAAGCATGCCGGCAACGTACGCGAGTTCAACTGTGTCTATCATAACTGGACCTACGATCTCGCCGGCAAGCTCACCGGCGTCGCGTTCAAGCGCGGCGTCGCCGGCAAAGGCGGGCTCGCAGCGGATTTCGATCAGACAAGTCACGGCCTCGAACGACTGCGCGTTGAGACCTATCGCGGCCTGATCTTCGGCACCTATTCGCAAGAGACGCCGCCGTTCCTCGACTATATCGGGCGCGAGCTCGCCGCCAATATCGATCGCGTCTTCATCAAGCCATTGCGCGTCGTCGGCTATCATTGCCAGGTGCTGCCCAACAACTGGAAGCTCTACGCCGAGAACAACCGGGACTCCTATCACGCGAGTCTGCTCCACGTGTTCCACAACACGTTCGGGGTGGTGCGCCCGAACATGGGCGGCGGCGTGAAGATCGCGGACAGCGGCTGGCATCATTTGAGCTTCACCCAGCGCGAGCCGGTTGCCGACAAGGATGTCGGCCGCGAGAAGGTGCGGTCGCTCAAGGAGCAGTACCGGCTCAAGGACCCGAGCATGATGGAGCACAAGCTCGAGCTCGGCGATCAGGTCACCAATGCGATCCAGACGATCTTCCCCTCGTTCGTCGCACAACAGATCCTCAACGCGCTGGCAGTGCGGCAGATCCAGCCCAAGGGCGTCGACCGCACCGAGCTCGTGTGGACGATCCTCGGCTTCGCGGATGATGATGCCGAGATGCAGGAGCTGCGTCTCAAGGTCAACAATCTGGTCGGGCCCGCCGGCCTGATCTCGATGGAGGACGGCTGCGTCGGTGGTTTCGTGCAGCGGGCCGCCAAGGCCGATCCGGACGCGATGGTGGTGATGCCGATGGGTGGGCGAGGCATATCGGGCAGCGACGGGTCACGCGTGACGGAAGCCGCGGTGCGTGGCTTCTGGAAGGGCTGGCGCGAATGCATGGGATTTTGATCGGGATTCTAGATTGAGCATGCAACAAGCAGCCGTTCGAGCAAACGATATGGCACCATTGGATCGCGATCTCGTGCTGCGCATGCGCATCGAGGCGCTTTATGCCGAATATGCGCAGGCGATCGACGATGATCGCCTTGAATCGTGGCCCGAATTCTTCGCCGAGGACGGCAAATACCGGGTCACCACGCGCGAGAACTACGGCAGCGGGCTTGCTCTCGCGATGATGTATTGCGACGGGCGCGGCATGATGAGCGACCGCATCTCCGCCCTGCGCCTCGCCAACATCTACGAGCCGCACGTCTATTGTCACCTCACCAGCTGCGTGCGCGTCGTGGAGCCGGCGCCGGAGATCAGGGCGCAGGCGAACTTCGCGGTGATCCGCACCATGCAGGAGGGCGATCAGTCGATATTTGCCTGCGGACGGACTTATGACCGCATGGTCGAGGTGGATGGCCGCCTCAAGTTCAAGGATCGGCTGGTTGTGCTGGATTCGCGGCAGGTCGACACCTTGCTGGTCATTCCGATCTGATAGTCAGCAGGCCGCACGGTCTAGTCGAAAGAGCGCTTGCCGGGAGTCATGATGTCACCATTGCCGCTCACCATGGCCTGTGGTCCGTACGATCGGATGGAGGCGCTTGCGACCGGGATCGTCCAACCCGAGGGGATCTCGCTGCGCTATCTCGCCATCCAGTCGCCACCCGAGATATTCGCCCGCATGATCAAGACACGCTCGTTCGACCTCGCCGAGATGTCGCTCGCGCACTATTCGATCATGCGCACCCGCGGCGAGTTTCCATTCGTGGCGCTTCCGGTCTTTCCCTCGCGCGTCTTCCGCCACGGCTACATCTTCATCAACAAGAATGCGGGCATCAGAGAGCCGCGCGATCTGCAAGGCCGGCGCGTGGGCGTGCAGGAATATCGGCAGACCGCCGGCGTGTGGATCCGCAGCATCTTGCAGCACGACTACGGGGTCGATCTCAGCACCATGACTTTCTTCGAAGGGGGCGTGAACGAGCCGCGGCGCGAGGACCACGAGATGGATCTGCGCCCCGTCGGAGCCCTGAAGCTCGAGATGATCGGGGCCGAGCGCACCCTCAATGACATGCTCGAGGCCGGCGAGATCGATGCGTATTTCGGTGCCCGGCGTCCCGCTGCCTTCGACAATGGGCATAACGTTGTCCGCCTGTTCCCGGACTATCGTGCCCGCGAAAAGGATTTCTATCGTCGCACCGGGTTTCACCCGATCATGCATACGCTGGTCATTCGTGAGGACCTCTATCGCGAAAATCCATGGGTGCCGGAAAGTCTGTTCAAGGCCTGCCAGGCGTCGAAGGCCTGGGCGCTGCGGCAAATGCGTTTCTCCGGTGCGCAGCGCAGCATGCTGCCGTGGCTCTATGACGAGATCGCCGAGATGGACGAGCTGATGGGCGCCGATCCTTGGCCCTATGGGCTCACGGCCAATCGGAAGATCCTCGAAGCCTTCCAGAGCTATCTGGTCGAGCAGCATTTCCTTGCGGCCGGGAAGCCGGTCGAGGAATTGTTCACGCCGATCGTCGAATGGAGCGAGTGAGGCACTCGAAACCTGCCTCGAGCCTCACCTGCGGGCATAGGCCGGCGAAGATGGCGTAAACGCCCTCTTGACCCACGGGTCCATTCTCTTCGTAAGATGGATTGCCGTAAGATGGATTGCCGGGTCAAGCCCGGCAATGACCCCGAAGTTGCCATGCGCGCGAGGACCGCTCGATGCTCAACAAACCTTGCGCATCTTCGCTGAACGCCGCCGACCTCTACGACTGGGACGAATTGGTGCAGGAGGATCGCGTCCATCGGCTGATCTACACCGACCCGGCGATTTTCCAGGCGGAGCTGACGAATATCTGGGGTGCAGTCTGGGTCTATCTGGGCCATGAGAGTCAGATCCCGGGCAACAATGATTTCATCACCACCAGGCTCGGCTTGCGCCCCATCATCCTGATCCGCGACGCGGACGGAAAGATCCGCGCTTTGTTCAACCGCTGCACCCATCGCGGCACCACGCTCGCCCGCAAGGAGAGCGGCAATGCGCACATGTTCACCTGCCCGTATCACGGGTGGAGCTATCTCTCGACCGGGAAGCTGCGGGCCGTCCCATGGCCGGACGGCTATGCGTGCGATTTCAAGGATGGCCGGTTCAACCTCGCGCAGGTTCCGCGCGTCGACAGCTATCGGGGCTTCGTGTTCGGCACCCTCAACCCGGATGCGCCGGCGCTTGTCGAATATCTCGGTGGCATCACCACTCCGATCGACGAGTGGCTCGATCGCAATCCCGGGGGCAAGGTCGAGGTGTGCGAGGCGAATCGGCTGAAATACAAAGGCAACTGGAAGCTCGCCTACGACAATTCCGGTGACGGCTACCACGTCGTCTTCTCGCATCGATCGCTGCTCGAGATGGAGAACCGGCTCGCCGATGACGCCAACAAGGGCATGTCCTACTACCGGGGCTCGCCAGATGCGAAGCCGATGTACATGCGTTACACCGGCAACGGACATCATTTCAAGGACAAGCGGCCCAACATCGCGAAGCGCGCCGGCGGATTGTGGGCGGTGGAAGGCGCGGCGCCCGGCAGCGAGCACGCCGAGGCAAGCTTGCGCCGGCGCTTCGGGCCCAGTGCGGACGATATTCTTGACCTCGCCGGTTCCGAGCCGGTCAACATCAACGTCTTCCCCAACCTCTCGCTCTTGGGGAACCACATTCAAGTATTCGATCCGGTCTCGGTCGATGAGACCAACGTCACCTGGTACGCCACCCGAATCGTCGATGCAGACGGAACGCTCGGGGAGGCGCTCGATGAGATCAATGCACTGCGCATGCGCACGCAGGAGCAGTTTCCGAATTTCGGGGAGGTCGATGATCTTGCCAATTTCGAGGAAATCCAGCGTGGCCTTGCCTGCCTGGAGGACGAATGGATCTACATGCATCGGGGCCTTGGCATCCCGGGGCGGGTGAAGATCGATGATAAGGGGCAAGTCACCGCGCCCGCGACCGATGAAGCCTTCATGCGCGAGTACATCAAGGAGTGGAAGCGGTTGATGCAGGCCTCGCCCAAGCTCGTGGTCAAGCGCGATCCGTGATCGCGCATTGCCGGACACGCAAATGCAGACACTCGACGACCCGTCGCTCGTCTCCCACTACGTAACCGACGCGTTCTATTGCGAGCTGATGGAGGCGTTCAGCGACTGGCAGCGCGACGACCGCGCCATCCTCGACTCGCATGAGCGCGAGCTTTTCCGCGCGCTGATCGAGCGCGAGGCGCGGCTGCTCGATGCATTAGAATTCGATGCTTGGCTCGCAATGTATGCGCCGCAATGCATCTACTGGGTGCCGGCGGTACCGGGCGGGGGCGATCCGCGGCGCCAGGTCGCGATCTCGTTCGACGACCGTCGCCGCATGGAGGACCGCGTGTATCGGCTGCGCACCGGCTATGCGTGGTCGCAGGCGCCGATATCGCGGACGGTGCGAATGGCCGCCAATGTGGAGGTCTTTGCCGCCGCGACGCCCGCCCGTCGAATGGTGCGCTCCAATTTCCTGATCAGCGAGTTCCGTCCGGACGGGGTGCGCTTCCTTTCGGGCTGGTGTGGGCATCGCTTGGTCGAGCAAGGCGGCCGGTGGGAGATCGAGGTGCGCCAGGTCAATCTGATCGACTGCGATCAGAACCTGCGCAATCCAAGCATTATTCTGTGAGCACGGACGAGCAAATAAACAACCATAGAGAGGATCGCACAATGTGGTTTCGGACCAGACTGAGCAGGCGCGCGTTCTTCCCGGCGGCAGCGGTCGGGACACTGGCGCTCACGAGCGGAGAGGCTTTGGCGCAACGCTGTCCCGCCAATCCACCCCACACCAAGGGTCCGCTGGTCTGGCTCGACCTCGACCAGCAGGAGCTCGACGACGCCTATGATCAGTCGGTCTATGCGTTCAATCAGTCAAACATTGCCGCGCGGCGGAAAGCAAACAGCGAGCTTGCAATATCGGTTCTCGGATCTCCGCAGCGTGTTGCCTACGGCCCGACCGAGATCCAGAAGCTCGACATCTACCGCAGCAAGCGCGCCAACGCCCCGATCGCGATCTATGTTCACGGCGGGGCTTGGCGCAACGGCGTCGCCCTGGAGAATGCCTATCTGGCCGAGCCGTTCGTCAAGGCCGGGGTGCACGTGGTTATGCCTGATTTCATCAACGTGGTGGACGCGGGCGGCGATCTGTTCCCGATGGTCGAGCAGGTGCGGCGGGCCGTCGGCTGGGTCTATCGCAATGCCGACAGCTTCGGTGGCGACCGCAACGCGATGTATCTCATGGGCCATTCCTCGGGCGGCCACCTGGGTGGATGCATCGTCATCACCGACTGGGCCAAGGAAGGCCTGCCGCTCGATATTCTCAAGGGCGCGCTTCTCGGCAGCGGCATGTACGATCTAAAGCCGGTGCGGCTGTCCAAGCGCGGCACATACGTCAAGTTCACCGACGCAATGGAAGAAGAGCTGAGCGCGCAGCGGCACCTCGATCGCCTGCATACGCCATTGATTCTGACCCACGGCACGTTGGAGACACCGGAATTCCAGCGTCAGACGCGCGACTTCTATGCCGCCGTCAAAGCCGCCGGCAAGCCGGTCGAGCTGCGGGTCGGCGTCGGTTACAATCATTTCGAGACGCAGGAAACGCTCGGCAATCCCTATGGGCTGATGGGCCGCGCAGCGTTCGAGATGATGAAGCTTTAGGCTTGAGGTCTTGTAAGCTGGGCAACACCCTGGCGCAGCCCTCAGTGACACGATAGCGCCGCTTGGTCTCGCGTGGGCAAAATTGCGCATCGCCTTGCATCGATCAGAGGCCTGGCTGTGATTACAGCCCCTGGAAGATTCGTCGTCTACTCGCAGCCATTCGGGTCCGGCGCACAAAAAAGGACCGCCCTCGCGGGCGGTCCTTCTAAACAACCGGATCGTCGGATCAGGCTGCCGCTGAGGCTGCTTTCCGCCTCCTTAGCCGGCCGAACAGACCCAAGGCGCCGAGGCCAGTGGCGAAGAGTGGCAAGGCAGCAGGGAGAGGAGTCGCGTTCACAACGGTAAGGTGGAGATTGTCGTAGTCCGCTTCGCCGGTGTAGCTCACAGTAGTTGTCCCGCTGCTGAATATCTGCGCGAGACCGAAGAGCATCGGGTCGCCATCGAAGTTCGGATTGGCGGCAAGGAAACTGCCCGTGGCGAAGTCAAATTGCAGAAAATTTGATGCCAGCAGCCCCGATTTGGAGATGTTGTTGTATCCGGTGCTTCCCGGAGTGGTGACCCCCGGCCCCGGGATGGCCGCAAGATAGAAATTGCCGTCTTGTTCGATCAATGGGCGGAACGTATTGCCGGCCACAGCCGTGAAAGGATAATTGTCAGTTAGGTTCTTATCGACCGACGCATCGATCGACAAGATGGCGCCCTGCGTATGCGGATTATAGCTGAAGCTGTTGTTCGCGAGGCCGACTGCCGCCGAGGTGCTGCTGGGGCCCGCAGGGAACGTGATCTTGAGCTGCAACCCCGCGCCGGGATGGCCGCAGCTGGCGCATTGGTTAAAGGTGAAGGTCGTGCCCGGCGAGGTGAATACCGATGATGAGGTGTAATTCGCCAGGTTGAACGTATCGTCGGTGAAGACCACATTGGCGGCAGCTGGCGCCGACGTCAAAATCAGGGCTGCTTGTGATCCCGGCAAAATCGCTAAAGCCATCAGCGCAGAAAGGGCTTTATGCATAGCTACCTCTCTTGTCTGACCTCCAGGCCGCATCCTCAGGTTACCTTCCCAGAATGACAAACACAAGATATAAAGTGTATGCCCTCTGGGCTGCACCCCAAGGTTATTTTCCTAAAATGACAAACACAAGACAGCGTAGTTCCGACGTTGATCCGCGATTTCAGCCTATGATTGGAACGCGCACCCGATCGAGGACTGCCAAGGAGTGCGGAGATGTATCACGAGCTTCGGGAAGCGGGCACAAGGCGCCCCACCGCCGAAATCGCATCATCGAGAGCCGGATGACCGGCCAGTTTGGTGCGAAAGACTTGGCAAGGGGACTGTTTGCCGCGATCCGCGAGCTCCTGCTCGATGGCGGCTGTGAGCTCGTCGGCGGAGGCGTGGCAGTTGACGACGGTGCCGAGACCAAGTTCCGCCGCGCGTGCCGCAATCATCGCCTGATCACGGCCCATCGGCAGCAGCAATAGCGGAACGCCATGGGACAGCGCAGCCATGACGGTTCCATGGCCGGCGTGCGTCACGACGAGGCGCGCATGCGGCAGGATGGCGTCGTGAGGGACGAAGCGCACGACCCGAGTGTTGGGTGCAGCGTTCAAGATCCGCGGGTCGACGGCATCCCCGGTGGTGACGATTGCTTCGATGTCGAGTTGCCCGATCGCGCGACAGAGGGCGCTCAGGATCGGCGTCTGGTGCATGAAACCGGTGCTCAGACTGACAAGAACAAGAGGCTTCTCAGGCGATCGGCGGTTGAACGGTGCAGCGGTCGCTGCCATCGTCTCGATCGAAAAGATTCACTCGAGTCGTCACCCGCGGGCATAGCCCGTCGAAGACGGGCGTAAACGCCCTTATGACCCGCGGGTCAATCTTTTTCGCAAGAAGATGGATTACCGGGTCAAGCCAGGTCAAGCCCGGCAATGACGCTGAAGTGGATCAATTCGACCGGGAACCGCCTTAGCAATGGCTCGGCAGCTCTATTCGCGGCATATTAGTGAATCGCGCGCCGGGCTCGCTCGATGAGCGATGCCGAGGAGCCGTACAGCTTCTCGATGGCCTGCTGCAGCTTTTCGCCTGGCATCGGCGCAACATCCAAGCCGACTTTTTCCGCGTCAGCTAGAAACTCCGGGTCACGCATGGTCGCCTGGAAGCCCGCACGCAATGCGGTGACGCGCTCGGGTGGAAGACCCGACGCGGTAAAGTAGGGACGCTCGAACATCTGCTGGCTGATGACAATCTCCGCAACCTTTCGGTCTTCCTCGTCTTTGATGTACGGCCAGATCTCCGGCGCCCCCATGCGGGTCAGCTCTGGATTGGGCTCGAGCCCGATCTGGGCCAGAAAGTTGAGCCTGTGATTGGTGACCCAGTCTGGCTTCTGCGACTTCACGCTTGACCAGTTCCAGCCGCAGACGCCATCAAGCTCGCCCCGCTCCACTGCGAGTGCGATCTCGACGGTTCCCTTGTAACCGGCCACCAGATCAAACTTCGCTCCGGTCATGTTCTTGACCAAATTGGCGATGTCGTTGACGGAATTGCCGGCGGCAACTCCGCCGAAGATGGTCTTCTGCCGCAATGCCTGCTCGAAAGTCTTGGTCTTCGATCGATTAAGCGTCACGCAAACGTAGGTCCCGGTATTGGCCGTGCCCAGATAGGTGACTTTCCGGGGATCAAACGTGGTGTCGGGCTTGTCGTCGAGCAGCGGTGCCATGATGGTGCCCGGCATGACAGCCCCGATAGTCAACCCGTCCTTCGGGGCAACCGCGCTGACATAATGACCGGCACGCGCGCCGCCTGCGCCCGGCATGTTCTTGACCACGATCGCCGGTTCTCCCGGGATGTGGCCGGGTAGATGCTGCGCAATCGTGCGCGCATAGATATCGAAGCCGCCGCCGGGCGCATTGCCGACGACGAGGTCAACCGTCTTGCCCGCATAAAATTCCTCGGCATGCGCCGATGCGGTCAAAGATGCAGCCATGACGACACCGAGCAGGCTCGCTCGATGCGATTTCGCTCGCCCCATGATCGCGCAAATACCGGCACTTCGCCTCATGGTCATCTTGCTCCGGCAATCAGCAGACAAGCTCAATGGCCTCAATTGTCGAACTCGATCACATCGAGACCCCGAACCTTGTCGGTAACGAACAGAAGCCCGCGTTCGTCCTTGGCAACATCGTTGGTCCAAGGCGTTCGTTTCCCGTGCGTGGGCTGCGGGATGAAATAGCCCCTTTCCTTTGGCCGAACCGGGTCGCTGATGTCGATCATGCGCAGGCCGGCGGCAAACCACGTCACGTAAAGCATGCAGTCCGGGTCCACGATCTCGCGCAGCTGATGGGTGCCGAAGCGAACATCATCTCCGTGATATGGCTGGGAGCGCTCGTCCAGCTGGTATGTACATAGGATTTTTGGGTCGCGAAGGTCTGTGACGTCCCAGATGCGCAATGGTGCATGTGGCTTGCCGGTGTCGGGGCCGCGTTTTGGGCGTTCTTCCTCAGTCGAGACCGCAATTCTCCTGCCCGCAATCGGAAACGGCACCCCAAGAAACGTGTGGGTCGGCTCGGGATGCGGAGGGTCATATTCGTGACGGGCCAGGGTCCGAGGCTGCTCGATATCCGAGACGTCGATGATTGAAACACCGGAAAACCAGCAGCCGGCGAAGAGCGTTTGGCCGCAGCGCATTGCGTGGTGAAGGGCATGATCCCGGCCGCGCGGATGCGGGGGCTCCCCGGCAGCCACGTTCTGGCCAGGCATCCACCAACGCGACACCTCCACGGGCTTGGAGGGATTCCTGATGTCGTAGATGACCAGGATATTGCCCTCGAATCCCTCCATCTCGGTCGAGATGTAGGCATAGGTCTGGTCGAGATCGAAACGATGCACGCCGCGGGCATTCGTCTTCACGAAGCTGATCAGCTTGGGATTTGCCGGATTGCCGATGTCGTAAAGGCGAAAGCCGCCGTCCGGATAGGATGCCCGGTCGCCTTTGCCGGGTTCAATTTCGGAGTTCACCACCATGAGGTCGCCGACGACACGCACCTTGTGCGAATGAGACCACGGATGCGAGGTCATCAGTTGGGAAATGATCCTTGGATGCCGCGGATCGGAAATGTCGAGGATGCTGGTGCCCTCCGGTCCATGCTGATGGCCCACATAGGCCAAGCTCCCCTGGATCACGACCTGCCCGCCTCCGGGAATTTCCGTGCGCGAGAGGTGTCGAACATTGCTGGATGAATGCGTTTGCGCATCGGCACCCGCCGTTTCAATCGTTTGGGTCACCTCTATCTCCCACATTGTCCGTAGGCGAACGGTACCACAGCCGCACGGGCCACTGGCAAGGATCGCCCTGGCTGAGAGGCGGAATCAGGGCCTGTTCGCACGCTGGATTTAATGAGCCTGCACCGTACAATGCAGTGTCCGGTGCTACCCGCGAACAAAATGAGGGGACACCATGAAGGATATGGACGGACCATCGGGCTTTCCACGCCGGAATTTCCTGAGCGCCGCAACAGCCGCGGGCGCCGCAACATTGTTAGGTGCGCGGCAGGCGCTCGCGCAAGCGAGCGCTCCGGGGCGGACTGCTGTGGGCGTGCCGGCAATTCAGATGCTCACAGCCGATCATCTTGTCGGCAGCGCGGTGAACTACGCCTATGCGGTCAGGGCGGGGCCGTTCGTGTTTCTCAATGGCCACGAAGGTTTCGATTTCGCGGCCGGCGTCGTTCCAGCCGTCGAAGGTTCCGCGAGCTTTCCGGAGTTCGGCAGGCCGCGGTTGCGCCGGGAAGCAGATTTCATCTTCCAGCGCATGGGCGATGTCCTCAAGTCGCTCGGGACAGATTTCGCGCACAGTGTGCGATTCGATCAATATTACACCGAAGCGAACGCCGTGCGGGCCTATCACTTGGCGCGCTTCGCGGCGCTCGGCAAATACATTCCACCCAGCACCTCGATCATCACCGAGCGTTGCTTCGGGGCGAACAGCACGATGACGACCTCGCTGCTTGCGGTCATGCCGGAATGGGAGGTCAAGGGCGTCTATCCGGAGAGCGCCCATGTATCTCCGTTCTCGGGCTACGCGCCGGCCGTGGTGGCAAACGATTTCGTCTTTGCGGCGGGTGCGGGTGCCGAGGACAAGGACATGCTGGGTACCGATCCGCCGCAAGGCCCGCATCGACGCTGGGGCTCGGAGCTGCCGATCCGCCGCCAGGCGGAATCCGCGCTCAAGCGCATCGAGGGGACGCTCACGGCCGCGGGGACGAGCCTGGCCAATTGCCTCAAGGCGCAGGTTCATGTTGCGGGCGTGGAGAATATTCCGGACTTCCTCGATGTCTGGAATGAGCATATCGGGGCTTCGCCGGCCGCGCTCACGGTGACACCCGCCAAGGGCTTCGCCTCGGTCGAGATGATCTTGGAGATCAACTACATCCTGCTCAAGGACGGTGCCGGGCGCAAAAAAGAGATCGTGCGTGCCGACATTCCGGAAATGGCCTCCTATTCTCCGGCGGTGCGTTCCGGCGAATTCGTGTTCAGCCCGGGGCTCATCCCGCTGCAGGCAGACGGAGCGATGGCCGGCTCTGCGCAGGGCGAGAATTTTCCGGGGCTTTGCCTGCGCAGCCAGCTGCAGGCGCACGCGATTTACGACCATGCCGAAGCGGTCGCCAAAGCTGCCGGCATCAGCATGCAGAATGCCGTTCGCATCGATTATTGGGTCACGGACATCCGGGAGTTCCCGGGCATCGCGCTGGCGTGGGCGGACCGCTACGGCAAGGCGCCGCACCCGTTCGCCTGCGTGGTGACGCCCGGCCTGCCGGCGCCGGGCGCTTCGGTCATGGCGGACTTCTGGTTCTATGCCGGGTAGCGGACGAAGATCCGACCAAGGCGGGCCTGAAGCTGAAGCCAGCAGGGAGGAATAAGCATGCGCGACGATTACTTCCCCACGTCTGACGCTCCCGAGGACCTCTGCGAAGCCAACCAGGGAGCCAACCAAGATGCATCGCGGCGTACATTCTTGAGGTCGGGCGTCAGCCTCGCGGTGGCCGGCGGCATCGCGGCCGGGATGCCGGGCAGCGCGCCGGCACAGGGTATTACGGCAGCGGACAGCGATCCGCTGCTGCGTCGCCTGCAGTCACAGCGACGCTTTCTTCTGCGCGGTGGCATCGTGATGAGCCTTGATCGGCGGATCGGCGACTTTGCGCAAGCCGATCTGCTCGTCGAGGACGGCAAGATCCGCGAGCTCAGGCCAAGCATTGCGGTCGGGGACGATACCCCGGTCATCGAGGCGACCAACAAGATCGTGATCCCGGGCTTTGTCGATACTCATAGCCACTCCTATCAGGGGCTGCTGCGGGACATCATGCCCAACGGTCTGCTCAGTCCGGATTACAATCGCGATGTGCAGACCTTGCTCACGCCCGCTTACGAGCCGGACGATGCCTATGCGGGCGAGCTGGTGAACGCACTCGGGCTGATCGACATGGGGACCACGACTGTGGTCGACATTTCGCAGGTCTCCCACTCGCCCGAGCACAGCGACGCCTGCATCCGCGCGCTGCAGGAATCGGGCATCCGGGCGGTGTTCTCCTATCACCGCGGTGCCGGGCCGCGCGCCCGCTTCCCGCAGGATATTACGCGGCTGCAGCGGACGTACTTCAATACGAAGGATCAGCTGCTGACGCTGGCGCTTACCACCAGTCTCGATCCCAAGCTCTACGCGGTCGCGCGCGAAGCCGATGTGCCGGCGGTCTTGCACCTTGTCGGCAAGGATCTGAGCGAGAAGCTGCTCCAACTCGGACAGAGTGGACTGTTGCGGCCGGGCGATGAATACATCCACTGCCTCGGTCTGAACGATGCGGCGTGGCGCCTGATGAAGGATACGGGCGGCCACGTGTCCATCTGCGCGCAGATCGACATGATGATGGGACATGGCACGCCGACCATTCAGGAGGCCCTCGACCACGGATTCAGGCCAAGCCTGAGCACGGATCATGGAGTGGAGATCGCCCAGGACTTCTTCTCAGTCATGCGATCCACGCTGATGTTCCAGCGCTGGCAGCTGCTGCAACGCGCGCGCAACGGTGAGCAGAACCTGCCACCATTGCTGACCTGCCGCGATATGCTTGAGTTCGCGACCATCGAAGGCGCGCGCTGCGCCAACCTGGAGAGGCGGATCGGAAGCCTCTCGCCCGGTAAGGACGCCGATATCCTGCTGTTGAGCACTGACCGGCCGAGTGTGTGGCCGCTGAACAATGCACCAGGGGTCGTTGTCAACATGATGAATCCCGGCCATGTCGACACCGTGATCATTGCCGGGAAGATCAGGAAATGGCGCGGAGCCCTGGTGGGCATAGATCTGAGCCGCGTGCAGCGGCGCGTTCAAAAAGCGCGTGACGCGGTGATGCGCCGCGTGGGTTTTGCGGTCGGCGAGTTCGGCTGAGCGAACACCTACGATCTGCGAGGTCGCATTTGATTCGGATTTGGAAAGGCTCAAGCTGAGCAATTCGGGTCCGGTGGAGTCGGCATTACTCGAACAACGCGCTCGTCTCTGCCCACACTTCAGGGCGGGGCGTCGCGCGCGGCGGCGCCGGCGCCGACAGCGCGGCCTGTCTGCACGGAATCGCCGAATACCGCCTTTACGGCCTCCACCGCGCACATTTCATCGTTTCCACCCGGGCCTGCGACCCCGATTGCGCCGAGTGTACGACCGTTCTGGATGATCGGAACACCTCCCGGCTGTGGAAAATCGCCGAACCAGACGTATTCGGCATTACCCTTTTTCACTAAATCCATGAGCTGACTGGTTGCGCGGCCCCAGCGCGCGGCTGTCACCGCTTTGAGCTCAGCGGTCTTGGGGGCACTGGCTGATGCACCCTGGCGGGCAAAGAAATAGAGAAGATGCCCCGCAGGGTCCACGACAGCAACCGCAGTCGCAGTGTCGGCCTTCGCCGCGAATGCCACGCAGGCTTCGCCGAGCTGCCGTGCTGCCGCGCTCGAGATTTGCGGCACCTGCACGATCAGAGGCTCGGTCGCAGCATCAGCACGCGACGCGAAGACCGCGAGCGCCGCATACAACGCAATCTGAAATCGATCCGGCATCGATATCTCCTGGTCCCACGATTCGACGAGGTCTTGCCCGGATAGAGCATATCCGGACTGGCCGTCTGATCGCTACCTGCGCCCGTGGTCCCCGTCGCACCGACAGGACCCCAATTCACGTTGCTCAGGAGAATCGCTGACGATGACACACCGTTGAAGGCGACCTGCACCTCGAGCCGTATCGCTGCTCAGATTCCTGGAGCTTACGATCGCTAGAACAGTGCCTTGAGGGTCTCGACAATCCTTGCAGCTACTGTTTTGGAGCTGGGCGGCGTATCAAGGTGGTCGACGACGACGAGACGGTTGACCTCGCCGTTCAGGTAGGCGTGGAGGAAGGCCGGATAATCACTGAAGGAAACGCATCCATTCGACTGGCCGTTGGGACCGAGCATATAAGAGTGCGCAAGCAACCCGTCGCGACCAAACATATTGCCGTGGCCGGCAGGCAAAAGACGGATGGCGCGAACGCCATGAAAGGGCTCTTCGCGCAACGAGAGATTATAGACATTCGGTGGAGTCGGCCCGAGATCCTTGTCTTTCACATAGCGAGGATCGTCGAGGCGCTTGCCAAATCCCGAATGCGCTTCCAGCGCCCGCCCATTGGGCAGATAGACCTTATGGGCGGAAATATCATAGATCGCGGTATGGTCGTCATCATCGACAGGCGAGTTTGCGTCCTCGGAAGCATCGGGGTTGGAAAGCTGCTTCTTGGAAATGCCGGCCGGCGATAATGAAGCGAGTTGCGTGGCGGCTCGGCCGGTCCGGCCAGCCGCAGGACGGTCGGGCGCACGCGCTCCTGCCTCGGGCGAGGGAGGAAGCGTGCTGTATACGAGCACCTCCGTCTCGTCCATCGGGCGAACGGCGGAAAAGCCGAACGAGGACTTAAAACGTTCATCGAAAGAGATGACGTGTGACCTCTGTTGCACGCTCTCGGTGGCGAGCAAGGAGCGATCTCCGGTAGACGGGGCGGCCTGGAGCGGCCTGTTCGAGTCCTCCGTCCCCGGGTCAAAATAAGCAACGTCCAGGCTGGCGACGCGCCATTCCCGACTGTTTGGGATTGGGGTCTCATGCGCAGCCCATAGGCGGTCGAAACCCTTTGGCTGAGTCGTTTCGGAAATCGAGAGGGTGGAGGGCACGGCGCGCAAGCCGAGCGCAAACCCGAGGATCAATGCCGTGACCCCGATGCAGCCAAAGCGCAACGCGGGGTGAATTAAGATTCCCCCGTGCGCCAGCCAATCTGCTGCTTGTAGCTTCGCGCCCCGCACCCCACGTCCCCCGACTACAGGTCAAGAACACAAAGCAAATACGGCCAAAGAAAGGTCTTGGGACGCGCAAATCGCTGAGCCGCCACGGACTTATTCGAAGAACCCGGAAAACATTTGCCCGCGCCCAGGCCTTTCCCATTTTGGTACAAAGCGTGCGTGGCAATCACTGCGATTGCAGATTGCAAACGGCAGATCTTGCCTACTGGGATTTCGCTGGAGCGGCTGTCACCTGCGTTTGCGCGCGACGCCCCAATGCCCGGAGAACCGACACTAGAAAAAATCGAAATACTCGTTCTGCTCCCAGGCGGTGGTCTCCTCGCCCGGATCGGCGAGCCCTTGGTCGGCGAGCCAGCGCAGGAAGCGTCCAGTCTCGTTGCGCTTGAGCCGCAAAAAATAGTTCATGAAAATATCGCCGAACTGCTCGCGATAAAGCGGCTCGTGCTCGAGGGCATCGAGCGCGGCCATCAGGCTCTTCGGCAGCAGCGGACGCTCCGCCGCATAGGGCTCGTCATTGGGCGGACCGGGGTCGATCGCCCCCTCAATGCCGGCGAGCCCCGCCACAATCTGCGAGGCGGCATAAAGATACGGATTGGCAGCTGGTTCACCGGCGCGGTTCTCCAGGCGGGTGGCCTTGTCGCCTGGCGCGCCCAGGACGCGGATCATGGCGCCGCGATGATCGGGGCACCACGTAGCGCGGTCGGGCGCAAGCGAGTTGGGCCGCAGTCGCCGGTAACCGTTGACGGTCGGTGTTGCAAATGCCGCAGCAGGAGCCGCATACCGCAGCAGCCCGCCGAGAAAGTGCCGGCCGAGCACCGACAGGCATTCAGGCTCCGCTTTCGGCGTGAACAAGTTTGCCCCCGCGGCGTCGATCAACGATTGATGCAGGTGCCAGCCGCTCGAATAGTAGCCTTTGAGGCCGGGCCGGCACATGAAGCTCGCGAAGTAGCCCATGCGGCGGCAGAGTTGCTTGGTGGCGGTGCGGAAGAAAACCAGATTGTCGGCGGCGCGGAGCGCCTCGGTCGGGGCGAATGTGCATTCGACCTGGCCCGGGCCCCACTCATTCTCAACCGAGCGCAGCGGCAGATCGGTTTGCTCGAACGCTTGCACCAGCGCGCTCAAAACCGGCTGCATCAAGTCCATGTTGGATTCGGAATGATAAGAGTATCCCGGCTCCGCCGGGGAAGTTGCGACTGGACGGCCGCGTATGCCGGGGGCGCCGATATGCTCGTCATTGAGCATCGTTTCGCTGACGCGCAACAGATACCATTCGATCTCGAGCCCCAAAATATACCCCATGCCGCGCTTGGCGAGCCGCTCGAGCTGCCGCCGCAGCAGATGCCGGGGCGAGAAGTGGAAGGGCAGGCCCGTCTTGAAATACTCGTCGCACAGAACCCAGCCGATTCCTCCCGCCCAGGGAAGAACGCGAAATGTCGACGGGTCCGGAACGATGACGAGGTTCGGTGAGCCGGTCATCTCGTCGAGGCCCATGCCGCCGCCGCGGGTGAATGATGCGAAGGTCCTGGCGTTGGCCGAATCGAGCGTGGTGGTCGCCACATTGATGTTGTAGCCGTCGGTCAGCGCGGCGAGGAAGACCGGCAGCGTCACTGCCTTGGCGCGCGAGGCGCCGTGCGGATCGGCCCAGGCCATGCGCACAAGCTGGAGCGGCTCGAGCTTAAGGCGGCGCTCAAGCTCAGCGGCCTGCTCGCGCTGGGCGGCAGTCCAGAGATTATGCCGTGCGATAAAGCCGGACGGTTCCTTCAACATTTGTCTCCCCACGCAAACCTCGCCAAGTCATTGTGGGGGCGGACCGATCCCCGATCAACAGCTCCGGCCCGCCTCACGCGGTGAGGCCGTTGAGCTTTTGCATTTGTCGGGCTTGGCAGGGATAGCTACGATCGGCCTCACCGCAGGGTCGTCACTCGATCAGGCGAGGTCTGCGGGCGCGTTCGATTTCCGATGGGAATGGGAAAGGGGCGTTTGGCATGAGAGCGATGATTGCGGCGGCGGCGTTCTTGGCGCTGGGACCTGGCGCGGTTGCGCAGCAACTGCAGCCATTGGCACCTACTCCAGACTTCGACAAGGTCACCATCAAGACAACCAATCTCGGCAACCAGATCTACGTGCTCGAGGGCGAAGGTGGCAATATCACGGTGGCGGTTGCCGACGACGGCGTGTTCGTGATCGACAGCCAGTTCGCGCCGCTGTACGGCAAGATCAAAGCCGCTATTGGGGCGGTGACCAACAAGCCGGTTCGCTATCTCATCATCACCCATTTCCATCGCGACCATACCGGCAGTGCCGAAGCCTTCGGCCGCGACGGCGCTACGATCGTGGCACACGAGAGCGTCAAGACGCACATGGAGGCCGGAACGCGCAACGGCCTCACCGGAAACATGGTGCCGCCGGCGCCGGCGATCGCACTGCCGAAGGTGACTTTCACCGACGGCACGACGCTTCGCCTGCAGGGCCGCGTGGCCGAGCTCAAGCACTCGCCCGCCGTTCACACGGATGGCGACACTTACGTCTATTTCCCCGATGCCGATGTGCTCGCGACCGGCGATATCGTGTTCCTGGGCCGCTACCCCAATATCGATTTCGCTTATGGGGGCAGCATCGACGGTATGATCCGCGGGGTCGATGAGCTCATCAATTTCGCCAAGGAGACCACCACGATCGTGCCCGGCCATGGGCCGGTCGGCACCAAGGCGAACATGCGGGAATATCGCGAAATGCTGGTGGTCGCACGCGATCGCATCGCCAAACTGAAAGCCGCCGGCAAGAGCGAGGACGAGGTCGTGGCCGCAAAGCCAAACGCGGACTACGACGCGCGGTTTGGGCTCGATGCGCGGTCGAACGGCAATTTCATCCGAGTGGTGTATCGATCGCTGCCGAAGTAGAGCGCGATCCCGAGAGCTAAAGTGATTGTTGGATGGTGCTCGGTGGGCAACGCGCTGCGTCGAGGCGACAACGCGCGCCGGCTCAGCTCACCACGAAGACAATCGAATCCGGCGAGTGCTCGAAAATGCTGCTGGCAGTCTCGCCAAAAAAGAGCGTATCGCCGCTCCGGCGGCCGACGCCCATGATAATGAGATTGTGCCGGCCACGCTTGGCTTCCGCAAGCACAGCTTCATCAGGGGCGATATCAGAGCGCACCGCGGTCCTGATCGAAAAATCGTACTGATCAGCAATATCAACGATATCCTTGAGAATGGCTTGCTCTTGCCGCCGCACACGTAACCCGCCACGGTGCGCCAGCCCGGCCTTCACGTTCGAGACATAGAGCACGGTGAGCGCCGCCGTCGAAACACGCGCGACCGCGATGGCAAGCTCGGCTGCGCGGCGAGACATGCCGCTGCCATTGACCGGAACCAGGATGTTGAGCGGTCCTTGCGCTGGGTCACGCAGATGTATGCCGCGCGCGGCCACAATGGCGAGGGGGCCCGAAAACGCAGCCGCAATATTGTTCGCTTGCGGGTGGAAACCGCCGCCCTTCATTTGCAAGTTCTTGAGCCCAATGAACAGCAAGTCATAGCCCTTGCGCGCCTCCTGGGCCACAACATCCCCGGCCGATGCTTCCGATCTGTGCGGCGCCCTGCGCACGGTGACGTCGGCAACGGCAGGTTCGCCCTCCTGCGGCTGCTTGGCTCTCACCTTCTCGGCGGCCGCTTTGACCGCGTCCTTGACGCTCTCGCGCTGAGCGCGATCGCGGTCCGGGTCGGACCGATCCCGCCGATTGCCGCGGTCGTCCGCTTCGATCGACAACACCGTGATGGGCAAACCGCGCGGACCGGCGAGGTGACCGGCAATTCGTGAGGCAAATTTGCCGTTCGGGCTTTCGTCGACGGCGAGCAGCAGCCGCTCGAGGTTCGGGACGAAGCCCCGCGCCTCCATTTCCTCGCGCTCGAGCCGTTCCTTCTCGGCCCTGCGCATGGGCACCCGACGCAGCGCCCAGCGCAGCATCGGCGGCATCATCAGAGTGGTCGCTGCCGCCATTGCGACGATCATGGTGAACAGGTTTCCGCTCAGCGCTCCCATCGAGAGCCCGATCGAGGCGACGATGACCTCTGTCGATCCCCGCGCGTTCATGGCGCAGGCAAGAGCAACCGACTCCGCGCGCCTCAGTCCGCCTATGGCTCCGCCCAGGAAAGCACCGGTGAACTTTCCGAAGCTGGCGATTGCAATCAGGACGACCGCCATGAGCAGCAGTGAAGGATTGCGGAAGACCGTCATGTCGGCATTGAGGCCGGCGACGGCGAAGAATACCGGCATGAAGAACGCGATGACTAATCCGCGCAGCTGCTCTTCGACGTGCTTGCTGAGAATGGGCGACTCGCCGATCAGCACGCCCGCCACGAAGGCGCCAAGCACGGTCTGCACGCCGATGCGTGCGGTGATGAGCGCCATCGCCGCCATTATCGCCAAAATCATGGTGATGACCGGGAAATCGCTGATGAAATTGTCGTTGACAAAGCGGATCAGCCAGAAAACCGCGCGCCGTCCTACTGTGAAGCTCGCAATCAGAAAGGCGATCGTTCCCAGGAGGCTCTTTCCGGCGTGCGAGATGTCGAAAGTTCCGGCCTGCCCCAGCCCGAATATGAGCGAGATGATGATCCAGCCCATCGTGTCTTCCAGGATTGCGGAAGCCATGATCACCTGGCCCAGATTGCGCCGCATGAAGTTCATCTCGCGGATGATCGTGGCGACGATCTTGATCGACGAAATTGAGAGAGCGGTGCCGAGAAAGAGCGAGGTGATAAGCCGCTTGTCGGCGTTCGGGAGCAGCGAGGTCGGGATAAAGGCGCCGAGCGCTGTTCCGCATGCGAACGGCACCGCGACTCCGAGAAGGGAAATGCTGATCGCGGCGCGGCCGACCTTGCTCACTAGCTTGAGATCGGTCTCCATCCCGGTCAGGAGCAATAGAAGAAGGATGCCGAACTGGGATACGGCATCCAGCATGCTCTTTTGCTCTTGTGAAGCTGGGAAGAGCCAATGCTGCGCGTTCGGCCAGATCCAGCCCAGCACCGAGGGCCCGAGCAGAATGCCCGCGAGAAGCTGCCCCATCACCGAAGGCTGGCCGATGCGCTGCATCGCCTCGCCGAGCAGGCGACCGCACAGCATCAGGGCAAGCAGCTGTGCCAGAAAGACCGCTTCGCCGCCTCCGGCGATCGTGCCGCCACCCTCGGCCGCAAGCGCCGGTGTGGCGCTGCAGCACAGAAACAGGATCCCGATTGGGACCCACAATGCCCCGCCCGAGCCTCGCCAGCGCTTAACCCCAGCCATGCTTAAGGCCGTCATGGGTGCGCCTATTTCGCGACCGCGCACCCCGGGTCGCACGCTGCGAAGCGCTCGAGCCCGCGCTTAAGAGGCGCCCAATTTCTCTGACGCGCGAGACGGCTCGCTCTCGTGCGCTGGCTTCGCGGCATCTTCGTCCTCGAGATGCGGCTGCGCCGGCAATTGCAGAACGCGGGCACGCTGGCCTTCACTCAGCTGCGTGAGCAGCACGATCTTGCCGTTGGGGAATTCCAGCGCGTCATGATGCTCATGCGGCTTCTCGGGATTGAGGCGGCGAAATCGTGCGACCGTCGCGCCGACCTTCCGGTTGCGGAATATCGCCAGGAAATGATCGTATTCGACGTCGTCATCGAACGCGATCTCGGTACCCGGCCGCACGCACACCGCGACATGCGGCTCGGTCTCGGCCGCGAAGCCCCGGGTGAAGGAACTGCGGAAGCGCGTGGTCACCAGCACGTCGCCGACCTGAGCCGGTCGCGACTGAAGATGCTCCAGGCTGTAGTCGCACATTGGGGGTCTCCTGTCTTGGTTGGGCAGCCACCTTCCCAGCAAACTTCGATTGCGGGGTCCTAGTTCCCGATTGAGATCGGATCCCGGGAAAATGCCAGAGTGCACAAAAACCGCAGGCAATGGGTGGGACGGCCCAACCGGTCAAGCCAGCAGCTTCTCGAGCCGGATAGGCAGATCGCGAATTCGCTTGCCGGTCGCATTAAAGACCGCGTTGGCAACGGCGGCCGCGGTGCCAACGTTGGCAAGCTCGCCGATGCCCTTCACGCCGGCCGGATTCACGTCGTGATCCTCCTCGGGTATCAGGATGACCTCGAGCTGATCGATGTCGGCGCTGACCGGAACCAGGTAGTCCCCCAGATTGGTGTTGACGTAGCGCGCATATCGGCGGTCGATCTCGGTCGCCTCGTGAAGAGCGGAGCTCAGGCCCCAGATCATCCCACCCATGTACTGGCTGCGCGCGGTGCGGGTATTGGCAACACGGCCGCTCGCAAAAGCTCCAACGATGCGCGGCACGCGAATCTCACCGGTTGCCATATGCACACGCACCTCCACGAATTCGGCGCCGGTCGCATACATGATTTTCTTGCCGTGCGGTCCGCCGATCGAGGAGAACTGGCCGGCATAAAGCCGCTGGACTGCGTCGCTCGGCAGACCGTCGGGGATGAATTCGGCATATTCCTCGATGGCGGTGCTGCCGGCATGCTTGAACAGGTCTTCGAGCCGTTCCTCGGCACCGTCTGCCGCTATGGCTTTTCCGTTCTGCAGCGTGAGCTGCGCCAGCGGGCGGCCGGACAGGGGGCTGTCATTGGCGGTCGAAGCGGCGTGCAGCAATTTCGCGCGAATCGCATCGCACGCCTTGAGCACGACCGAGGAGGTGCTCGCGGTGGTATTGGAGCCGCCGGCAATCGGGCCCGGCGGCAAGGAGGAATCGCCGACCTCGACGGTCACCGAGGCGAGCGGCACACCCAGCCGTTCGGCCGCGAGTTGGGCCAGCACCGTGTAGATTCCAGTGCCGATCTCGTGAGCGGCGGTTTGCACGCGCGCCTCGCCGCTCGGAAGGAGACGGACCCGCGCGGTCGCAGCTGCCACGTGTGTCGGGTAAAACGCGCTGGCGCAGCCGAAGCCTACCAGCCAATCGCCGTCACGCATGGTAGCGGGTTGCGGGGGGCGCCGGCGCCAATCGAAGGCTTGCGCTGCCGCGTCATAGCACTGCAACAGCGAGCGGCTCGAATAGGCCTTGCCCTGGATCGGATCCACTTGCGGCTCATTTATTCGGCGGAGCTCGATGGGATCCATGCCGAGCTTGGTCGCCAGTTCGTCCAGGGCGCTTTCGAGCGCGTAGATGTAAGGAACCATCGGCGGCGAGCGCATGTAACCCGGTGTGCTGCGATCGGCGTGCACGACGTTGACTTGCGTCCGCACCGCCCCGAATGCGTACTGGTGCGCGCTGTCGTCGACGCCGGCCACCACATAGGGATCGGGGCGCGAGCTGATCTCCCAGCCCTCATGGCTGTAACCAACGAGCTTGCCGTCGTGCGATGCGCCCATGCGAATGTGGTGGCGGGTCTCAGCCCGGTAGGTCGAAACGGTGAAGCCCTGGTCGCGGGTGGCCACCAGCTTGACCGGCCGGTTGAGCCGTTTCGCCGCCAGCGCGATCAGCGCGGTGCGCGGTGTCATGGCTCCCTTGGAGCCGAATGCGCCGCCCACATAGGGGCTCACCACCCGCACCTTGTCGGCATCGATGCCGAGGCGCCGCGCCACCCCGTTCTTGAGACCAAAGACGAACTGACTGGGTTCGTAGACCGTCAGCCGGTCGCCGGACCAGGCGCAGGTCGTGGCGAACAGCTCCATCGGATTGTGATGCTGGGTCGGCGTGGAATAGTCCGCCTCCAGCACGACCTCGGCTGTGGCAAGTGCGGCGGCTGCATCGCCCGCTTGCGGCAGGCTCTTGAATCGCGTGGAGACCTTGGTCGCATCTTCTTCGGACAGACCCTCGGCCCCGAACGTCGCGCTCGGCCTTTCTTCCGCATAGGTTACAGCGATTCGATATGCGGCTTCGCGGCCCGCTTCGTAGCTGTCCGCCAGCACGACTGCGACGATCTGGCCGGCGTGAAAGATCTCTGGTCCGAGCTTCTGGATCGAGGTCGAGGCCCCATCGCTGAACTTCGCGTCCCTGAGCTCAGCCGTGTTCCGGTAGGTCAGAATGTCCAGCACGCCATCGATGGCGCGTGCGTCTTCGAGGTCGAGCCGGAGTATCCGACCTCTCGCGATCGGGCTCGTGACCAGGACCGCGAAGGCCGGATTGTTGACGGGAAAATCAGACGGGTATTGCGCCGCACCCGTTACCTTCAGACGTGCGTCGACGCGCGGGACTGGATCCCCCATGTTTTCTTTCGGTTGAGGTGCGGCTGCGCTCATCTCAGATCTCCATCGCTGCGGCTTGCGCGAGCGCTTGCATCAATGTCCGTTTGCCGAGCGCGACCTTGAACCCATTGTGCTCGCGGGGTTGCGCCCCCGCGAACGCAGCCTCGGCCGCGGCCCGTCGGGTCTCGTCATTGAGCTGATTGCCGTTGAGCGCGGCCTCGGCATCGCTTGCGCGCCAGGGCACTGTGGCGACGCCGCCGAGCGCAATGCGAGCCTCTTGGATGGTTGCGTTGTCCAGCGCGAGCGCAACCGCTGCGGAGGCGAGCGCAAACTCGTAGGATTGCCGGTCGCGGACCTTGAGATACAGCGAGCGACGCGTCCATGGCCCCGACGGTACGAAGAATGATGTGATCATCTCGCCCGGACGCAATGTGGTCTCGACGTCGGGTCGGTCGCCCGGAGGCAGATGCAGCGCCGCGAACGGTATAGCCCGGTTGCCGCGCGGGCCCGCGATCTCGACGCTGGCATCGAGCGCAATCAGTGCTTGCGCGAAGTCGCCCGGGTAGGTGGCGATGCAGCTGTTGCTGACGCCGAGCACGGCGTGACTGCGATTGAATCCCTGCATCGCCGCGCAACCGGAGCCGGGATTGCGCTTGTTACATTCCTGATAGGAGGTGTCGCGAAAATAGGTGCAGCGGGTGCGTTGCAGGACATTGCCGCCAAGGCTCGCCATATTGCGAAGCTGCGGGCTGGCCGCTTGCTGCAATGACTGGCTGATGAGCGGGAAGTCACGCTTGATTGCCGGATGGTCGGCGGCATCCCCCATGCGCACCAGTGCGCCCAGACGCAGCCCGTCGCGCTGTGCCTCGATGCGCCCGAGACCGGCCTTTTCCAGCGCGTTGATGTCGATCACGGTGGTCGGACGCATCACGTCGAGCTTCATCAGGTCTATCAAGGTTGTGCCGCCGGCCAGGAGATGGATCGGGCTTTGCAAGCTCGATGGGCCGAGATCGGACGGTGCCTGACCGCCGAGCGCGGCGTGCAGGGCTGCGGTAGGGGTCGCCGCGGTTTCGTAGATGAAGGGTCGCATCGCTTACGCCTCATTTGTTGAGGGCGGTCTGCATGACCGACTTGGCCTGATTGATGGCCGCCAATATGTTGGGATAGGCCGCACAGCGACAGATATTGCCGCTCATGAATTCGCGGATCTCCGCATCACTCCCTGCATGCCCCTCATTGACGCAGGCGATGGCCGACAGGATTTGTCCCGGCGTGCAGTACCCGCATTGAAAGGCGTCATTGTCGATGAAGGCCTGCTGCATCGGATGGAGCGCCCCATTCGCTTCCAGACCTTCGATAGTGGTAACGGCTTTGCCCTGTGCGGCGACCGCGAGGGTCAGGCAGGAAAGGATTCGCTTTCCGTCCAGGAGCACCGTGCAGGCGCCGCATTGGCCGTGATCGCAGCCCTTCTTGGTTCCGGTCAGCCCGGCATGCTCGCGCAGTGCGTCCAGCAAGGTCGTGCGAACATCCATCGGCAGCCTCTGCTCTTGGCCGTTGACGCGCAGCGTCACGACGGCAGGCAGACGCGGATCATTGTTCTCCCGGCGCACGTCGACATTTTCGGCAAGCTCGGCTCTGGATACGGTCGGGACAGCAACGGTCGACACTGCTGCCATCACGAAGCTTCTGCGCGTCTGATCAAGCAAAGCCATCGGCCGCACCGGCCGCGGAGCATCGGGCATGTACGCTCTCCCACGCACGCCCCCGCGAGCCCGAGCAGAGCCCGCCCCGGTTTCGGTCACTTTCCAAGCGTAACGGCTGGCCGGCAGGTGGGTTCCTGCGGACCTCGATGAGAGTTTGCAACCTGTCGGGCCGGTTCTTACTTGTTTTTTTTGCGTGATTTTTGAAAGCCCGCCCATCCGGGCACCGGAGGTCATTATGGCGCGAATCGTCCACGCGAAGGGCCGCACGCGCAAGTCTCAAGACCGCGGCCGGCACGCTCGCCGCAAGCGCGGGTCCACCCGCGGCAAGCGTTGGTCCGCGCGCGTCACGCGCGAGAGCAACGCGCTCGATCTCGATGGCGGCGTATTCACTCTCGATGACCCGAAACAGATCGCCGCTTCGCTGAAACGATCGGCGGAACGCAGCCGACGCAGAAAATCGGCTCCCTATCGGTCTGCGCTTTCCATGCTCACGTTCTACATCAATCGGGCGGGCAAGAATCTGCCGGCGCGGCGGCGCAAGGTTTTGGGCGAGGCGAAGGACGAGCTGAAGAGCATGTTCCACCGTGCGTGACGGCGGCCGGGCTGCGGAAAATCGTCGCGCCTGCCCGGGCTCAAGCGCTCTTTTTGCCCTTCTTGAGAGAATTGTCTCTCTTGAGAGAACCTCTCTTGCGTAAACCATTCGAAATGCGGCACGAGAATCATATGTTTGCTGGTCCCGATTCTCTCCGAACGGTGCCGCCACGAGCTTCGGAAAAGGGAGTACTAGACGCCCCACAGGTCGAGCAGGGGGCCGCTCTCGCCATAAACCGGGTCTTTTGCTGGCGTGGCTGCGTCACGAATCGTCCTGAGCGCGTGGGCGCAATTCTCCCCCGAGGGCCTGCACTCGTCGTAATGGCTGCCCGCCGGATAGGCGCCGACCACAAGCAGGTCTTCGCTCGACGACAGGCGCTGATGACCGGTGCCGGCCGGAAGCACCACCACATCCTCTGTCGCGAGCGTGAGGATCTTGCCGCGATCGCCGCCAAACTTGACCCGAGCGTGCCCGCAGGCGATGCCGAGCACCTCATGCGCTGCAGAATGAAAGTGGGCGTAGCCGTAGATGCCATCGCGCCAGGAATCGACCCAGCCGTTTCGTGCGAACAAGTCCGCAAGTGACGCCGCCGGGTCTGGGGCCTCATTCAGCCTTATGGCCTTGCGGTAGCAGATCAGCGGCAGGGCCGGATTGTTCGGGATGGTGTCGTCCGATTCGAAGCGGAAGGTCTGTGGTCTGCGGCGGCGGATTGCACCTGCAGCCAGCTGCCGGGGACCGTGACCCGTGCCGGCAATGCGCTCGATCGTCTTCTTGATGACCTCTCCCGCCTGCATTTTTCGATTTCCTCAACAATAGGGCTGGAACGCTTGGTCTATTTCGATGGTTCCTGCGCTCCTTGCGCGGGTGCTTGCAAATCTCATTGGCGATCCCAGGATCCGCGACGGGCTGCCGCGGCGGCTGCCCGGTCTGGAGGCGCGCCCTTCGCCAGAGCATCTGCGGGAGCCGCTCACAAGGGCAAGGTCGGCTGGCAAACAACCGGTTCGTGATTGGCCGTTCTGGAACCGGTGCCGATGCATCCTGTTCCCCGCATGACTGCCTTTCGATCGACAAGCAACCATAGTTTTGCGAGGTGCAGCACATGATCAACAGGATCGTTCTCATCGTCCTCAGTCTCGGTGCGGTCGCAGCGACCTTCAGCATCGCCGCCGCTGCGCCAAACGCCAGCAGGGCGGACCGAAAGTTCGTCACTGATGCCATCCAGGGAGATTTGGCGGAAGTGCAGATAGGAAAGCTTGCTCAGGAAAAGAGCATGGATGATCAGGTCCGTTCGTTCGGCGACATGCTGGTGAAGGATCACTCCGCCAACAACGAGAAGGCTACGGAGCTGGCGAGTTCGCTCGGCCTCAAGGTGCCAACCAAGCCCAGCAAGGCGCAACTGGCGATGTACGACCGCCTCTCGAAGCTGTCCGGAAAGGCCTTCGACCGGCAGCTGGCGAGGGCCATGGTCCAAGACCACCGTAAGGACATCGGGGAATTCGATAAGGAAGCAAAGAGCTCCAACGATCAGGTCGCCGGATTTGCCAAAGACACCTTGCCGACCCTCCATAAGCACCTGGATGCCGCGCAGTCGCTCGTCAAGGCCGAGACGGCAGCCAAATAGGGCGCGAACCCGCCGCGTCGGACCCGAGCCAAGAGGTTGATTTGCCAGGAATCGGTGAGAAAGGTCCTGAGGCGACCAACCCCACGGACGCGGAGGGTCGCAACCGGGCGGGCCCGCGCGACGCGTTCGCCGGTGTGCCGGACGCCCGGGTGGGGCAATGGCAGGTCAAGGAATTTGAACAAGTCAAGAAGACCAAAAAGGCCAAGGAAGAGATTGGCGGCGTCGAGCGACGTGAGCGGAGCGAGCAGAAGCCCGCTCCCAAGCCTCCCCCGCCGGGCGCGGAGCAGCAAAAGCCGGGACCGGAGGCGGATCAGGGCCAGAAGCGGTCAACTTTTGCGACGATCCGGCGGCATCCTCTGCTCACAATGGTGGTCGTGGCGGCCGCAATCGTCTGCGGGACGGTAATTCTGCTCTGGTGGCTGAACGCGCGTCTCTATGAATCGACCGATGACGCCTTCATCGATGCCCGCACCGTCTCGATCAGCTCACAGATCAACGGGGCTATCACCGACGTTCCGGTCAACGACAACCAAGAGGTCACGACCGGCGCACCGCTTGCTCGCATCGATGAACGCGATTTCCGCGCCGCGGTCGACCAGGCCAAAGCTCAGGTCGATCAAGCCGTCGCCAACATCGCCAATCTCGACGCACAGATCGATGCGCAGAAGGCGAGAATTGACCAGGCCCAGAAGCAAGTCAGTCAAGCGCAAGCCGCGCTGACGTTCGCCGAGGAAGAGAATACGCGCGCACAGGCGCTGTTGCAGCGCGGTGCAGGTACCCAGCAGCAGGCGCAGCAGACGTCCTCCACTCTGCGGCAAGATCAGGCTGCGTTGGACGCCGCGCAGGCGAACCTCGTTGCCGCCCAAAAGCAGGTTCCAGTGCTGGAAACTCAGCGACAGGTCGCCCAAGGTCAGCTCGCGCAGGCGAATGCCGTCAAGGACCAGGCGGACGCCAATCTCTCGCGCACCGTCATTGCGGCGCCGACCGATGGTTTCGTCACCAAGCTTACGGCCGCCAAGGGCGCGTACGCCCAAGCGGGCCAAAGCCTGATGATGTTCGTGCCGCTGGAAATGTGGGTGACGGCGAATTTCAAGGAGACGCAGCTTGCGGACATGCGTCCCGGCCAGCCCGTCGACATCAATGTCGACGCCTACCCCGGGCATCCGCTGCACGGACATGTGGACAGCATCCAGAGCGGTACCGGCGCGGTCTTCAGCCTATTGCCGCCCGAGAACGCGACCGGCAACTTCGTCAAGGTGGTGCAACGCGTCCCGGTCAAGATCACATTCGACGAGCCGCCCGATGTCCATCTCGGACCCGGCATGTCGGTCGTGCCAAGTGTTAGAGTGCGTTAGGCGTGTTGGTTTGTGCTACGGCGGCATTGCCTGGTCGCCGGCGGCGCCGCAGGACTACTTCGATTTGCGCTTCGGGACCTTCTTGCCCTTGCGCCGCGCCTCCGAGAGGCCGATCGCAATGGCTTGCTTGCGACTCTTGACCTTCCCACCTCGCCCGCCTTTGCCGCGCTTAAGGGTGCCGCGCTTGCGCTTGCGCATCGCCCCCGCCACATCTTTTCCGGCACTGCGCGAATACTTGCGGGCCATGAGGCGTCTCCCTTCTCAGCTCAATGCGGCCGCAGCTGCAGACGCGAGTCCCGGTCTTCAACGCGCTCGGTGACTTCACCGCACCAGGCGCGCGCCATCGCCAAGAAGAATCTCCGGTCGTGCGCCGACCGTGCGCGCTCCGCCAATCTCAAATATTCGGCGGCCCGATCACTAAACTCCTGAATGAGCATATTCTCCTCCTCGGAAGAGAAAGGGTTTGCACCCGGTAAGTGTTTGTTAAAAGAGGCGGTCGGCGAAAAAGTTCCCGCATATCCATGCGACAATGGCGTGTCGGCGGCGCAACATCGGCAGCCCACCGGCTGGGAATGGAGAGAAGCGATTGACCGGAACTGTCGACGGAGCTCGGTCGTTCCCCGATATCCGCGAAATTCTGAGAGGGTATCATGGATCTATCGGGTACGAAGGTTGCGATCCTGGCGACGAACGGGTTCGAGCAGGCAGAGCTTGAAGTTCCGCGTGATCGGCTCAAGGCTGCAGGGGTCAAAGTGGACGTGATTGCGCCGCGCGACGGACAAATCAAGGGCTGGGACATGACTGATTGGGGCCGACCGGTCGCCGTCGACCGTACGCTCGAGCAGGCCAAGGCCGACGATTACGACGCGATCGTGCTTCCGGGAGGACAGATCAATCCGGATCTGCTGCGGATCGAGCCGCGCGCCATCGCGTTGATCCGTGCGTTCCTCGGGCAGAACAAGCCGATAGCGGCCGTGTGCCATGCGCCTTGGCTGCTCATCGAGGCCGGCGTCGTCAAGGGCCGCAAGGCGACCTCATATAAGTCGATCAAGTCCGATATGATCAATGCGGGCGCCAAGTGGGAAGATTCCGAGGTGGTATTTGACCGCGGGGTGATTACGTCGCGCAATCCGGACGACCTCGAGGCGTTCTCATCGAAAATCATCGAGGTGCTGGCGGAGCGGAGCGGCAAGCTCAGCGCGGCGTGAGCCGTGTGCGGCCCGATCATTTGCTGGTGGCGTGGAGGGATTCCGCGCCCGCGTGGAGGTCGGCGACAAACCGCGCGTATTGGGCTCGCCTGTCGGCATCATCCTGGATCCGGAGCAAATACGACGGGTGAATTGTCACAAGGGCGCGCGAGCCGTCCGCCTGGGGCAGGAGCTGACCGCGCACCCTTTCGATGACGACGGTCCGCCCCAGCACGCCACGGGCGGCGCTGGCTCCCAATGCGATGACGACATCCGGGCGAATGATCGCTCGTTCGCGATCGAGCCACCAGCGACATCGCTCGATCTCATAGGCATTCGGGCGTTTGTGCAGGCGGCGCTTGCCGCGGGGCTCGAACTTGAAGTGTTTGACCGCATTGGTCACGAATGTGGTCCGTCGGTCGATGCCGGCCTCGGCGATCGCGCGATCGAGAACGCGACCCGCCGGGCCGACGAACGGCAGCCCGGCCAAATCTTCATCATTGCCGGGCTGCTCGCCGACGAGCATCACGCGCGCGCGGGCGGGACCTTGTCCGGGCACGACCTGCGTGGCGTGACGATAGAGCTCGCAGCGGCGGCACTCCGCCTCTTCGGCGCCGAGACGCTCGAGGGCAGCATCTTTTTTTCTGACGCCGATTAGCGAATTCTCGCCACTCACCTCGAGCCTCAACGGTCTATCTCGCCGAACACGATATCCAGGGAGCCGATTATGGCCGCTACGTCTGCCAGCATGTGCCCGCGTGATATGAAGTCCACGGCCTGTAGATGGGCGAAAGAAGGCGCCCGGATCTTGCACTTGTAGGGACGATTCGAGCCGTCGGACACGAGATACACGCCGAACTCGCCCTTGGGGGCCTCTACCGCGGCGTAGACCTCGCCTTTCGGCACCGTGAAGCCTTCGGTGTAGAGCTTGAAATGATGGATCGTGGCTTCCATGCTGCGCTTCATTTCGGCGCGGGGTGGCGGCACGATCTTGTTGCTCCTAACCGCGATCGGACCTCTCCCTTCGGGTGCGCCCAGCTTCTCCAGGCACTGCCTCATGATCCGGACTGATTGCCGCATCTCCTCCATGCGGACGAGATAACGGTCATAACAATCCCCGTTCTTGCCGATCGGGATGTCGAAATCGAGCTCGGAATAGCACTCGTAGGGCTGCGCCTTGCGCAAGTCCCAGGCCGCCCCGGAGCCGCGCACCATGACCCCGGAGAAGCCCCAGCCCCAGGCGTCGTCGAGCCTTACCACCCCAATGCCGACATTGCGCTGCTTGAAGATGCGGCTATCCGTGAGCAGACCTTCCAGGTCATCGCAGACTTTGAGGAACGGGTCGCAGAAGTCCCAAATGTCGTCGAGCAGCTTCGGCGGGAGATCTTGATGTACGCCTCCGACGCGGAAATAGTTGGCGTGCATGCGTGCGCCCGAGGCGCGCTCGTAGAAGACCATCAATTTCTCCCGCTCCTCGAATCCCCAAAGAGGTGGCGTCAGCGCGCCGACGTCGAGCGCCTGTGTGGTGATGTTCAACAGATGCGAAAGCAGACGGCCGATTTCGCAATAAAGCACGCGAATGAGTTGTGCGCGCTTGGGGATTTCGAGATCGAGCAATTTTTCCGCAGCCAGGCAGAAGGCATGCTCTTGATTCATCGGCGCGACGTAGTCGAGCCGATCAAAATAAGGCAATGCCTGCAAATAGGTTTTGTGCTCGATCAGCTTTTCGGTGCCGCGATGCAGGAGACCGATATGCGGATCCGCGCGCTCGACGACCTCGCCGTCAAGCTCGAGAATAAGGCGCAATACGCCGTGAGCGGAGGGATGCTGCGGCCCAAAATTGACGGTGAAGGAGCGTGACGCCTGCGCATCCATGGGGATTCCGAAGGACAGATGTACTTCCCGGCGCTGTTACGACAACGGATCGTCAAGCGGGATGTTCCGCGCAATCCGGGGTTCTAGCCATGGGCTGCATATCGGCCCGGCATTGCGACCGGCCGGCTCCCGCTCCGTGCCAGCTCGGCACGGCGTCACGTCGTCGGTTGCGACTGGCGGCTCGCCAAGTATTTTGGATCGATCGACAGCGACAGCGGAGTGTGCGGGCCGACAAATATCGGATCGACCACGCGCGACGCATAACGCCACACCGCGTCATCCCCCCGCACGCATTCGGCTCTCACGTCGGCGACCAGTGCCGGGAGCTCGACGGTGGCGGCTCGGCGCGGCCCTTGGTAGACCAAGATCGAGCAAAACCATTGCGCGCGCTCGCCCTCCTTTGCCAACACGATCGAATTGCTGATGAGGTGACGGGTGGTGGTCAGGCTGCGTCGACAGCGCCACTCATAAAACGACCTTATGCCCTGCTCGCCTTCGAAGCGATTGCCCCCGACCACGAAGATGCCCTCCTTCACGTACAGTTCGTGCACTGATTTTCCGCCGTTGAAGTCGACATCGTACCAATAAGCGGACTCAAGCTGATGAAGCGCAAACCAGGTCTCGATGTCGTCGACATGGCGAAGAGCATTCATTGCCGCCTCCCATACGTGGTCGCAAGCGTCACCTGGGTGACCGCCGATCGCCCGATACGATGGATCAACGTCGCGTCGTCGGCAATGCGCTTGTGACGCATATTGGTGCGGTGCAGCGTGCCGGCCATTGGGCAGGTATTTGCTGATCCGGATAGAATCAGTCCTACCGGTTCGGATGCCGATCTCGAAGCCCCGGCAGTAACGCCGCAAGCTGCAATTTGTTTCCTTTAAGTCTATCAAACAGCTTCTTGTCTGCGAGCGATGCTCGTTGATGTCCTTAGGCAGAATCGCGGCCTAATGCCCTTGCGACAGAAACTTTGACGACACGTTAGTGTTGTAGAATGCCGCTCCCGAAAGGCTCTTGTTTCGAGTGGACAGAATTGGCAGCGGCTGATGGGGCGTACGCTGGCGCCAGGAAGCGGCCTGTGACTGGGCATGCGCTGATGATGAGGCATTCACACGACCGCGCGGTGGCGATGCGGCCGCGCAGCGCTGTTCAAGCGTTGTGCCAGGGCGCCGCTCTGGCCCGTGAATCGGCGAGCCGATGATGCACTTCGACGCGACCATGAAGCGCAGCCCGGCCATCAGCCCGAGCAAGCCGCGCTTGCTCGGGCTGCTGGGGCCTGGGCTCATCACCGGAGCGTCGGATGATGATCCAAGTGGCATCGGCACCTATTCCCAGGCCGGCGCGCAATTCGGGTTTGCCCTAAGTTGGACATTGCTGTTCAGCTATCCATTGATGGTCGTTATCCAGGAGATCAGCGGTCGCATTGGACGGACCACCGGACGAGGTATCGCCGGAAATTTGCGCAAGCATTATCCTGGCTGGCTGTCGCTGCCGATCGTGCTGGTTCTGTTCGTGGCAAATTCAATCAACATCGGCGCCGATCTTGGCGCCATGGGAGATGCGACCGGGCTTCTTCTCGGAGGGCCGCGTCTGCTTTACATCGTTCTTTTTGGCCTCCTCTGTGCCGGACTGCAGATCGTCATGCAGTACTCCCGCTATATTTCCGTTCTTAAGTGGTTGACGATCTCGTTGTTTGCCTATTTCGGGACCGTAATCGTCGTTCATGTGCCGTGGGCCGATGTGGCGCACGGCTTGTTTGTTCCGTCGCCATCGTCTGATGTCAACTTCTGGACCACGGTCGTTGCTATCCTGGGGACGACGATCAGTCCGTACCTGTTCTTTTGGCAGGCGTCGCAGGAAGTCGAGGATATCAAGGCCGTCCCGGAACGTGAGCCGCTGGTACGGGAGCCTCGGCAAGGCCCATCGGCACTACAGCGAATTCGGGTGGACACATCCATCGGGATGGCGTTTTCCAATCTCGTCGCATTGGCTATCATGACGACGACGGGGGCCACGCTGCATACGGCCGGCATCACCAGTATTGAAACGTCGGGTCAGGCGGCCGAGGCTTTGCGGCCCCTCGCGGGAGACTTCGCCATTGCGGTGTTCACGCTCGGCATCGTCGGAACCGGGCTCCTGTCTGTACCGGTTCTTGCCGGATCCGCCGCCTACGCACTGGGCGAAGCGCGAGGTTGGACCACGGGCCTCGCCCGGCGCCCCAAAGAAGCGGTCGCGTTCTATACGACCATAGCCATCGCGACCGTCATCGGATTGTCGCTCAATTTCTTGCCCATCAATCCGATTCAAGCCCTGTTTTGGAGCGCCGTCGTCAACGGTGTGGTAGCGGTTCCGATCATGGGCACGATGATGGTCATTACGACGAGCAGAGCGATCATGGGGGAATTCCGCCTTTCGAAGCCGCTGCAGATCGGCGGATGGCTCGCGACGGCGGTCATGGCGATTGCAACCGCAGGAATGCTGGCCGCGCAGTTCTATTAGAGCGGCCTTCGAGCCCCATGCGGTTCGCCAGTGCCGGAGCACGTGGGCGGCCAATCTGAACAGAATTCATGTTGCTTGCGCGCTCCACCGGGCCTCGTAATGCTTTCGTGGCAGGATTCGACATGGCATAACCGTGCGATCGTCGATCCGTGCACGCCATGGTTTACATGCCCACGCCCACTGTCGAAACCCACCTCTGTGGCCTCCTTGAAGCCAGGCCGAATTTGCCGGCATCGATAAGCTTGGTCGCCAGCTCGACGCGCGCCTTATCCGCGGCGGCCGCGAAAGCGTGATCAACCTCCTGTGAGAGCTGAGCGAAATATCCCATGCAACATACCGGCAGCGGCAACCCGCAAACGGCGGCGATCGCAAGCTTCGTTTCGGGTTTGCGCTACGAGAGGATTCCGGCCGAGGCCATAGCTCGCATCAAGCTTCTCGTGCTCGATTCGCTCGGCTGCGCGATTTACGGGGCTGAGCTGCCCTGGAGCCGCATTCTGCGCGAGACGCTTGCGGAGGTCGACCAGGCGCGTTCCGCGGCGGTCTGGGGAACAGGCGACAGGCTCTCTTCGCCGCACGCCGTCCTGGCGAACGGCGCTCTTGTGCAGAGCTTCGAGCTCGATGACGTGCACCGGGTGGGTGTTCTGCATGTGGGGGCGGTCACGCTGCCGCCGATCTTCGCAGTCCTCGAGCGCGAGCCATCGATCAATGGTCGTGATTTTCTCAGCGCCTGCGTTGCCGGCTACGAAATCGGACCGCGGGTCGGGCTGTGCATGGGACAGGAGCATATCGGGCAAGGCTGGCACTCGGGCGCCACGCTCGGCGTGTTCTCGGCCGCGTCCGGCGCTGCCGCCGCGCTGCGGCTCGATGCCGCACAAAGTGTCAACGCCATCGGCATCGCCGGCACCCAGGCCGCGGGCCTCATGGCCGCGCAATACGGCGCGATGGTCAAGCGCATGCATGCCGGGCGCTCGGCGCAGAGCGGTTACTACGGCGCGATCCTGGCCCGGCGCGGATATACGGGCATCCAGAACGTATTCGAGAGCGAATATGGTGGGTTCTGCTCCACTTTCTCGCGGTCGCATGACCGCTACAATCTGGCGGCGCTGTCCGACGGCTTGGGCGAGCGCTTCGAAACCCTGCAGATAGCGCTCAAGTTCTATTCCTGCGTGGGCAGCAATCATACGACGCTGGATGGGCTTCTGGATATTAAGGCGCGGCGGCCGTTCACGCCCGACGAGCTTGAAAAGATCGTGGTCCATGGATCGAAGGTCACGGTCGATCATGTCGGTTGGCCCTACAAGCCGGAGGGGCTGACTTCGGCGCAACTCAACCTTCCTTACTGTGTCGCGACATTCCTGCTGGAAGGCGACGCCTTCGTGGCGCAGTTCACCGAAGACAAGCTGGCGGATCCTGCCCGTATCGCTCTCTCGCGGCGGGTCGAGGTGGTGGAGGACCCGCAGATCACGGCGCTTGGATCGAAGTATCGGCACAAGGTGCGCGTCGAGGTCCATCTGAAAAGCGGTGAGGTCCTTGCCGAGATCGTGGAGGCGCCGCGCGGAAGCGAGAAGCGGTTTGCACGCGATCAGGATGTCATCAACAAATTCCGCAAGCTCGCCGGCACCCGCATGGCCGAGCCACGGGTCGACCGCGTCATTGATCTGGTCACCAATGCGGAGCGAATGGCATCGGCACGTGATCTGGCGACGGCGCTGGGTGCATGACGCAGAGCGCCGGCGATGCGTGCTGTCTCAAACGCCCGATCGCGCCTTCAAGGCGAGGATTTGCCTTGCCTCCGCGGAAGAGGCCACACTCGCACCGAGGAGCTCGACAATCCGCCGCGCCTTCTCGACCAGTGCGGCGTTGCTCGGTGCCAGAACGCCCTTCTCCAGATAGAGGTTGTCCTCGATGCCGACCCGCACATGCCCGCCGAGCAGCACTGCCTGCGCCACCATGGGGAATTCCCATCGGGAGATGCCGAAGGCGGCCCACTGCGCGCCATGCGGCAGCAGGCTTTTCATCGCCGCAAGCGTCTCAGTGGTGGCGGGTGCACCCCAGGGGACGCCGAGCACGATTTGAAACAGCGGATCGGCTGCGATCAGTCCGCGCTCGATCATGTTGAGCGCAAGTGCCAAGTGGCCAGTATCGAAAATTTCGAGCTCAGGCTTGACGCCGGCGCCGCGGATTGCTGCGGCGATGACCTCGATATGGCTCGGCACGTTGATGAGAGCGCCCTTGCCAAAGTTCAGGCTTCCCATGTCGAGGCTGCAGATGTCGGGCCGCAGCTCGACGATGTGGCGCACGCGCTCCGAAGGCGGCCGCAAATTCGATCCCTCCTTGGCGGCATTGGGCGTGTCATCGCTCGGCACGAAGCGGGCCCCCGGGCCGGTGGTCAGATTGATGATCACGTCGCTGCCGGAGTCGCGAATACGCTCGACCACCTCACGATAGAGCGCCAGCTCCATGCTCGGCTTCCCGGTTTCCGGATTGCGCACATGGATGTGGGCGATCGCGGCGCCCGCCTTCGCGGCGTCGATCGCGGCGCTCGCGATTTGCGCCGGCGTCACCGGCACGTTGGCGAATCGACCGGCGGTGTCGTCGCCGCCTGTGACCGCACAGGTGACGATCACGTGATTGTTCACTGCTCCTCCAGTTCCTGCCGCAGAAGCCAGGACCGGTGCGGCTCATGCCAGCCGGTCGGGCGTGCCCGACAGATCTCCGCAAGGTATAGCGTGGATTGCCTGCAGTTGCTCCGGGCGCTATTCCACTGTCGACATTTACGAGCCGGAAGGCATAGAGCTGCCAACCATGCGGTCACCCAGGTTGTCGATAAAGCCAACGTTTCGCCGTCGGATCAGCCCGGCGGCGCGGCATGACATGCCTGCAGATTTTGCGGCGGCGAGCGCCTGCCCATGAGCGGCTCGTCTGCCACCGGCCTCGCGTGTGCTGGCGCCGCGCCGACCTTGCGACTGGCGGAATTCGCCGCCGGCCTCACTGGCGCAGCGCTGCCAAACGACATCAAACAGAGACTGGGAGAGCTGTTCCTCGACTATCTGCGCGTCGCCTCGATCGGGGCAGAAATGCCGTGGAGCGAATGGGCCCGTGCCTATGTGGAGCATCTGGGCGGGCAGGGGCGCTCCGTGGTCCTGTTCCGCCCGGAGCGGTGCGATGCGGTGCGGGCCGCGTTTCTCAACGCGACCTACGCGGGCAGTATCGATGCCGACGATACGCATGTGGGCTCGATGTTGCATCCGGGCGCGATCGTGTTCTCGGCTGCGTTGGCGATTGCCGATGAAACAGGCGCTTCCGGTAAGGACTTCGTCGCCGCGGTTGCGGCCGGTTACGAGGCGATGATCCGGATCGGGCTGTCACTGCAGCCGACCCATTTCCAGCGCGGCTTCCAGAGCACGGCGACCTGCGGCGGCTTCGGGGCTGCGGTTGCGGCTGCGCGCCTGCAATTTGCCGGCGAGGAGGCCGCTCACCGCATCGCGGCGAGTATCGGGCTGGTTGCTTCGTTCGCCGGCGGGCTCACCCAGTTCTACCGATCCGGCTCGACCGTGAAGCGTATCCATGCGGCGCGCGCCGCCGAGAACGGGGTTGCGGCGGCGCTGCTCGCCCGTCACGGATTTACCGGCCCGCAGGACATCCTTGAAGGCGCGAACGGATTCGCCCGCGCCTATGCGGATGCCGCCGATCTCGACATCATCACCCATGGCCTCGGTCGCGAGTTTTTGCTGCGTGAGGTCACCGTGAAGGGGCATGCCTGCAGCGCGCGGGTGCAGGCCGCGGTGGAGGGCCTCATCGATTTGTGCCGGCAGTATCGCATCGATCCCGATGCGATCACCGACATTTTCATCGGCATTCCGGCCGTTATCCTCGGTCGCCTCACGATTCCACGTCCGATCGACGTGCAGGCCGCGCAAATGAGCCTGCCGCACAGCGCCGCGCTCGCCGTCGCGCTCGCCGCCAAAGCGGATGATGGTTTTGCGTTGAGCGTTGCGGACTATGCGGCGAGCCTTGCTGATCCGCGTGTAAAGAAGATTGAAGCGCGCGTGCGCTGCGCCGTCGATCCCCAAGTCGAGGCGGCGACGACCGCAGAATCGGTGCCGGCGCGTATCGTCATCAAGCTGCGGAACGGCGTCGTGCATGACGCTTTCGTCCCCGCACCCAGGGGAAGCCCCTCGCGGCCGTTCACGCGTGCGGACCATGTGGCGCGCTTTCGCCGCGAGCTCGGCAAGCGGCTCGATCACAAGGCCTGCGACGAGCTGGTGGCGATCGCTGAGAACCTTGCCGACCTCGATCAGGTCGCGCGCATCAGCGACATCGTCGGCGGAGCGGCCCGACCGAAGCTGCCCGGATAGACGACTCGCGGGTCGCAGCTGCAACGGGAGACGGAGATGCGAGCCTTGTCAGGCGATCTATCCAGCGCCGTACCAAGCGCGATGCGGGCGGCCCAACCGGCAACGCCGGTGAATTTCACGGTGCCCGAGGGCGCGTGCGATTGCCACACGCACATCTTCGGTGACCCGCGTCAGTTCCCTTTTTCCTCCGAGCGCGTCTATACGCCGCCGACCGTGCTGCCGGAAGAGATGGCGGCATTTCATCGCTCGCTCGGCATTCAGCGTGTCGTGATCGTGACCCCGAGCAACTACGGCAGCGACAATGCAGCGACGCTTTACGGCATGAGAGCGCGCGGCAGCGATGCGCGGGGGGTCGCGGTGATCGACGATAGAACGCCCGACGCTGAGCTCGATGCGATGAACGCTGCCGGCATCCGCGGCATCCGCCTCAATCTGGCGACCGGAGGCAGCAATGATCCTGCGCTTGCGCGCAGTCGCTTGCAGGCGGCGTTTCCGCGTGCTGCCGCACGCAGCTGGCATATTCAGGTCTTCACCAACCTCGCGGTGATCGCCGGCATCCGAGAGCTCGTGCTAGCCGCGCCGGTGCCGGTGGTGCTGGATCATTTCGGCGGCGCCGATGCCGCGCTCGGCCCCACCCAGGCCGGCTTCGCCGATCTGGTTGCGCTCGTGGCTTCCGGCAAGGCCTATGTGAAAATTTCCGGCGCCTACCGAGCATCGATCCGTGCGCCCGACTATCCGGACGCTGTGCCGCTTGCGCGCGCGCTGATCGCCGCCAATCCGGAGAGGATATTGTGGGGCACTGATTGGCCGCACACCAATTCCACTACGCCGCCGGGTCGCAAGGCCACGGACGTGACGCCGCTGTTTCAGATCGACGACGGATGCTTGCTGAATCAACTGCCGGTCTGGGCGCCCGATGCGGCAACCCGGAAAGCCATCCTGGTCGACAATCCGGCACGGCTCTACGGATTTTGAAGGACCTGGTCGGCGCGCCGCGCCACGATCATCCGCAGCACGATGATTATGGCCGCGCGGGATGAAAGCCTCGAATGCGATCCCGTACGCAGTGCTGATTGCCGCCGACGCGACATCAAGGGCGAGCGCCCCGACTTCCACGTGGAGCGGTGCTGGGCCATCAATGCAGCACAGCCAACAGCTTAATGATCACCGGCAGCATGATTACCAGCAACACGACCGGAAATATGAATAGGCCGAGCGGGATGACCATCTTGACCGAGAGCTTGTTGGCGGTCTCCTCGGCGCGTAGCAGCCACTTTTCCCGCATTTCCTCGCTGAATACGCGCAGCGCCCCCGCCATGTCGCTGCCCAGCTCGATCGATTGACGCAGCATGGTGACGAAGGAGCCGACCTCATCCAAGGCGAGGCGGCCGGACAGCAGGTCGAGAGCCTCGATCATGCTGCGCCCTGCGCGCATTTCCGCGCCCATCAGCTCGATATTCTTGCCGAGCTCCCAGCAGCGCTTCATGATCTCGTTTTGCACGCGATGCAGCGCACCTTCGATCGTCATGCCGGCGTCGATGCAGACGACCAGGAGGTCAAGCAAATCCGGAAACGCCTGTCGGTAGCGGGTGGCCAGGGACCGCTGTCGTCGGCTCAGATAGGCATCTGGTGCGGCGTAGCCGATCAGCAGCGCGACGGTTATGGTCGCGATCTTCGCCAGCGGTGAGATTCCGGAGGAGAAGAACTGCGCGAGGATGTAGACGGCGAGCGGCAGGCTGATCGCGGCGGCCGCCTTTGCGAACAGGTAGTAGCTGACGCATTGGCCGCCGAAGTAGCCCGCCCGAACGAGCTCCATTCGCAATTTGTCGCGTCGCGTCGCATCAATACCAAAGCGCTTCTCATCGAAATTGCGTGCAACGAACGCCCGCAGCCCCCGCGACGGCGTCGCCGCGATATCGAAGCTTGCCGGTGCTGGCAGACGCTGTTGCATGCGCGCTTGCAGCGCATAAGCGTGCCCGGCGAACAGCACGAGCAGAGCGACCGCCGCGAAGGACAAGAGCGGGACGATCAGCGGGGCGAGATCTGTCATCGCGGTGTCAGAACTTGAAGTTGACCATGCGGTACATGACGATGTTCCCGACGAGCAGCGATATCGCCGCATAGACAAGCGCTGGGGCGACCAGCGGATGATGGCGCACTTCGCCGAAATAACCCGGCGATATCAGCGAGATGCCGATGAATAGAATGAACGGCATGACCGATAACACCAGGGCGGATACGCGTCCCTCGGCGCTCAGGGCGCTGATCTTCAGGCGCAAGCGCGCCCTTTGCCGGATGAGCCGCGCCAGGCCGGAAAGGATCTCCGCAAGATTGCCGCCGGTCTGATACTGCACGTTGACGGCGACGATGAAGAACAGCAGGTCGTCCTGGCCGACGCGGCGATAGAGGTTCTCGATCGCGGAGCGGACATCCTGACCAAAGGCGATCTCTTCGGCCACGGCGCGGAACTCCGATCCGACCGGATCCGGCATCTCGCGTGCGACAAGATCGATCGCAGTCGGCAAGGGGTATCCCACACGCACCGCCCGCACGATCACATCGAGGGTGTCGGGCAACAGCTCCGCGAACCGCGCGATCCGCCGGCGCCGCGCGTTACGGAAGAACAGAAACACAAGCAGCAGCGCAGAGGCGAAGGCGGCTGCGGCCGCACCAGCCCCGCGGCCGAGAAGGAGCCCCCAGACGAAGAACAGAGAGAGGCTGAGCCCCCCGACTGCAAGCAGGAGCCGGTTGCTTCCCGGCCGCAGGCCGGACTGGGCGATGAAATCGTTCAAGCCGCGGAAGACAGGGGCGGACTCCAAAAGGCCGGCCGCATCGCGTAGCGCGGTGGACGCCTCGGCTTCATCGCAGCCCTGACGGCTCGCCTGCAAACGTCGCTCGACGGCCCGGTTGATGTGGCGCGGCTGAAAGACAAGCCAATAGATCGCCTCCACGCCGAGCAGCACGGCGCCAAACACCAGGCCGGGGACGAGCCAGAGTTCAGGCATGGCATCCCGTCATAGTGCACGCGACGGATCGAAATGGCTGTCCGGAACCTGGATGCCGTAAGGCAGCAGGTCGGCCAAGAAGCCGGGTCGCGCACCGGTCGCCCGAAAGCTTCCGTGGATGTTACCGTCCGTGTCGGTGTGTTCCTTCACGAATCGAAAAATTTCCTGCACCCGGATGCTCTCGCCTTCCATGCCGCCGATCTCGACCACGCTTACGAGCTTGCGCTTGCCGTCGGGCAGCCGCTGCAGCTGAACCACGAGGGTGATGGCGGACGCGATCTGACCGCGGATGCTGGCGATTGAAGGCGTGATGCCAGCCATGGCCACCATCTGCTCGAGCCTCTTGAGAGCGTCGCGAGGCGAGTTGGCATGAATGGTGGTCATCGAGCCTTCGTGCCCGGTGTTCATGGCCTGCAGCATGTCGAATGCCTCTTCCCCTCTGCACTCGCCGAGGATGATCCGATCCGGGCGCATGCGCAGCGCGTTCTTCACCAGCTCGCGCTGCCGGATCTCACCCTTGCCTTCCGCATTGGGCGGCCGGGTCTCCAGGCGGCCGACATGCGGCTGTTGCAGCTGCAGCTCGGCGGCGTCTTCGATGGTGATCAAGCGTTCTTGGTGCGGAATATAGCCCGATAGCGCATTGAGCAGCGTGGTCTTGCCGCTGCCGGTCCCGCCGCTGATGATGAGCGAGACACGGCCGACGACGGCGGCATGAAGCAGGTCGAGAATCTGCTGCGGCAGGGTGCCGATCTCCATCAGCCGCTCCATGTCGAACGGCCGCTCGGAAAACTTACGGATCGACAGCAGCGGCCCATCGATGGCGATCGGCCTGATCGCAATGTTCACGCGCGAGCCGTCGGGTAGGCGCGCGTCGACCATGGGCGAGGATTCATCGATGCGGCGTCCGACGCCGGCCACGATCTTGCCGATGATGCGCAAGAGGTGGGCCTCATCCTTGAAGCGCACCTTGGTTTCGTAAAGCCGGCCGAAACGCTCGACAAAGCACGAACGATGGGTGTTGATCAGGATGTCCTGGATGGTTGGATCCTTGAGCAGCGGCTCGATCGGGCCATAGCCAATCATCTCGTCGATGATTTCCCCCGCGAACGCCTCGAGCTCCCTCCGGTTGAGCGAGATCTTCTCGGTCCGCACGTATTCCGCCACATAGGCATTCACCTGCTTGACGAGCTCCGTGCGCGGCAGCTTCTCCAGGAGGGTCAAATTGAATTCATCGATGATGCGAGCATGCAGCTTGAGCTTCTCGGCAAGCAATGCCGGCTGCTTTGCCATCAAATCGTCGGCGGAGCGTTGGCTGTCGACCCCCAACGGTCGACCGCTCTCGACCCGGGAAGGGGTGTCGACCGGGCGACCGCGGGGATTGACATCAAACAGAAAGCTCATCGCGTGCTCCGCCTTGAAATAACTTTGCGGATAGACCGAATTCGCTGGCGCAGCGGGGCCGGAAGCTGCAAGGATGATGCGCGAGCGTAGCGCGGGCCGGCCTTTGGCCGACCCGCAAGAATTGATCTGCAAAGCTGACGCGCTAGCGGTCGGTGGCGTTATCCGTGCGCTCGGCGCGCAGGTCCTGACTGCACTGTGTGCGCATATACACCGGATCATCGCCATCGTCGTGATCCAGGACCGGGAAGCCCGCAGCCAGGCAATGATCGTCGTGAGTGGAGTGATACACGGCGATGCAGCCTTTGCTATCGCTGCCGCCATTGTTGCCGCAGATATGGCTGGCGCCGCCCTCGGCCGGGACGTTGTTGACCGGAATATAGATCTGGTTCTTCAGCATGTCGGCGGCTACAGAATGCGAGCCGGTTGCCGTGACCGTAGTCACATCCTCCGCGCCGGTCGCCGCGTCCACCGAGCCAAGCTTGAGATCATCGGCGAGGAAGTAGGTGTTGTCGCCCGGATTGTACCAGGCTTCGTCGGAGGTTTCGCCACCCAGGAAGGTGAGGATACTGCCATCGCGATCATCGATGATCAGCGAATTGGTGCCGCTGCAGCCGAGAAGCATTTGATGCCCCGGACCAATCGCCAGTCCGGTGGGGCCGCAGCCGAGCGAGGTCTCGAACGTGAAGACTTTCTCGACCCTGAACGGCGCGCGCGCCGAGATCTGCAAGGTGACACCCGGAAGCGGGTTGCCCTTGCTGTCCATCGTGGCCGGCAGATTGAGGAAGAACGCTCCGATGCGCGGATTATATTTGCATTGCTCAATACCGTTGGCGATGATGTTCTTGGCGGCGGGATCTTTGCCCTTGAAGGTGATCTTGCCGAGCATCTGGTATGTCTCGCTCGACCAGAAGGTGACAAAGCTGTCCTCAACCTCGTCGTTGGCGATCATCACGATCTCATCGGCGACATCCTCGCAAAGCTCGTCAGATCGCAATTGTCCGCCGGTATTCATCACCGCAATGGTATTGCCGGTGGCGAGATCGATGGCCTTGAGCAGGCCGAAGGCGTCGCCCGCCCAGACTTCCTTCTGGTCGACAATGATCACGCCGTTGGGGCCGCCGGTTGCGCCGTGGCCGCCCGCAAAGGGAGGCGTGGCGTGCAGCTGCTTCGTCACCGTGTTGGTATTTGTGTCGATGATGTCGACGGATTTGTTGGTACGGTCGGCCAGGGCATAAGTGTGGATGTTCGCGTCATCAAAGCCGATGTCGAACGATCCCAAAGACTGCCCATCCGGAAGATTGATGATCTGCTTGAGCGTGTAGGTTTCGTCGCCGGCGGAAGCAGGACTGGACGCAATCATAAGCCACGGGGCGAGCCCGCCCGCGAGGCAAGCCAATAGCTTGACCTTTGTGCGCATTGACGCCTCCCTATTGGACGAATTGTCATGATTAGCGGCAGAGCAACAAACCACGTACGGAACAGTTCCTCGCTCGGTAAAAAGAAAATAAAATTACGGCACTCGGACCTAACTAACAGTCACCTTGCCATGTAACCGAAATGATGCACAGGCGGATGGATTTGCGTCTGCTCAAAACAAGCCTCGTGGCGACGTGATGCCGAATAAGCTCAGGAGATCATAGGTAGCTCGGTAACGCACCGGGCGATGTCGCTATCAGAGCAATGTTTCGTGATATCAGCGCTGGTTATTTGGTTGAACCAATTCGTAGAAGACCCACTAATCTCTTGCCAGTGCCACTGTCTTTGCGAAGCGCGTGTTAATTTCATCACGCTAGCAGCGCCTGAGGAGTGTGGTAGCCTGTGCGGGATGCCCGCGAGCGGGGCGGCGGCAAGCGTTGGTTGGTTGGTATGAGTGAGTGCGCAGCGTTATGGCGGGCTTTTCCGGTGCTTGTCGCCGGTGCTCTGCTGACGAGCATTGCCGGTTGCGCAACCGAGGGCGTGAGTTTATGGCCGAACGCAGTGTCGGCGGCCGCACCTACGACAACTGCGACGGTTCAGGACCCGGGGGATGTTCAATACTTCCCCTCGGACGAGCCGTTGCGCTTGGGCAAGGAGCATTTCGACCGCGGCCACTATGGGCTTGCCGAGCGGTACTTCCGCGACGCTGTTGAGCAGGCGCCCAGGGATGCGACCGCCTGGGTCGGGCTTGCGGCGAGCTATGATCGGCTCGGACGCTTCGATCTCGCCGATCGAGCCTACGCGAGCGCGATCAGGCTTGTGGGCGAGACCACGGACATTCTCAATAATCTGGGCTATTCCTACATGCTGCGCGGCGACTACGTGTCGGCCCGTCGGATGTTCGTGCGGGCGCTCAAGCGCGAGCCGCAGAATCTCACGATCCGGAACAATCTCTGGCTTCTGGATTCAAGCCGCGGGGCGGTTGGGCGCAGCCCCGACGTCGACAAGAACTGAAGGCCCGATCGTGATGCCGCATATTATGATGCGGGCGGGCCCGAAATGATCGGTGAGATGCAAGAGGCCTATCTGGCGGACGCGGCATTGGCCGCGACTGCGCTGGTACTCTTATACGCGGCTTACGTCGACCTCGCACGCTATCAGATCAGCAACGAGATCATTCTTCTCCTGGGCGCCCTGTTCGTTGTGCACGTGGTACTGTCCGGCCGCTGGTCCGAGCTGCCGCGCAACACCGGGATCGCGTTACTGGTCTTCCTTGTGCTGCTCTACTTCTATGCCAGGAATTGGCTGGGTGGCGGCGACGTCAAATTGCTGACCGTCGGGTTTCTGTGGGCCGGCGTCGAGTGCGCGCTTCCTTTTGCGGTGCTGCTCTCGCTCTTTGCCTTCGTCCATGTGCTGGCCGGTAAAATCGGATGGGTGAAGCTGACGAAGTCGGAGGACGACGCGCGCTCGCGGATGGCGTTCGCGCCTGCGGTCGCGGCGTCTTTGATCAGCCTGTTCGTGCTGGGCTGCCTGGCCCCGGTGCGGTGATCCGCGTCGGCGCAAGATGTATCAGCTCGGCGCAGAAGCGCACGAGCGGCGCGATATCCCGCCTGACCGACCCGGCGCCGCTCTGCAGCACCATCGGGGTCCCGATATTGATGCTGTCGAGCGCCATCGGGGTCTCGGCGATATAGAAGATGTTTTTCCGGCCGAGCACTTTGTCGGCGTGATGGCGCCGCGCCACGCCGCCCCAGATGCGGCGCTGGCACCGATTGACCGCGACGCCGATCTGCGCGGATGGGCGCGCAGCTTCACGCACCGCCGAGAGCGTGTCGGCGATCTGCCGCAGCCCCGGAATGGTGTTGACGCCGGTAACGATCGCGGCATCGCAAACGGAAACGATCTGCGCCGTCCAGTCGAACCAGGTCGCCGGCAGATCGAGGAGGATGAGCTGGTAGCGCGCGGCGATCATGTCGAGCAGCTTGTCGAGCGCGGCGATATTGGCCGGGCAGGGGTCCGCCTTCCTGCGCGGGGCGGCAACGACCGCCAGGCCACTTGCGTGGCGGCTGATGAAGATATCGAGCAGCTGCGCGTCAAGCCGCTCCGGGTTGCTGGCGATCTCATCCATCTTCAGGCGCGGTTCGATATCCAGGTGATCGCAGACGTGGCTCGACTGGAAATCGAGATCGACGATGCACGTCTCGAGTCCCTTGGTGGGCTTCGTGGTTTTGAGCGACACGCCGACCTCAACCGCGAGCGTGGTATTGCCGACCCCGCCCGCGCTGGGCACGAAAGCGATAGCGGTCGGCCGCGAGCTGGCGAAGACGGGCGTAGCCGTCTCCACCGGGTCGTGCGGGCGGCGACTCGCCAGGAGATCCACAATCTCTTTCAGATCCGCCTCCGCGGAAATCCATTCGGCGCCAACTCGCAGGAGCGTCTTGTATTGCTCGGCCGAGGGCTCGCCGCCGATGACCAGGAATGATAGGCGTCCGCGACACCGTGAGGCCATATCGGTAAGCTTGCGGAAGCTCTCTGCATCGGTCGGCGGAGAAATTACCAGAAGCGAGCATGGATCGTCCGCTTGTTGCGATCCCTCTACGGCGTCATCGATGCTCCTGACCGTCGTGGCGTCGGGGATCGCGGCGCGCAGCTGTCGCGTGAGCGACTCCGCTCCGTCGGTCGCAGTTTCAGCCTCCAGGATATAGGTCCGCATGCCGCGTCCGCCGGGCTCAGAAGTCGGGTGCGCTGGAGGAAAGGTGCTCGGCGGTGATCGAGGTCGTCAAGGCCGGCATCGCGATGTTCTGGAAGCCGCGCAGGCCGCTCAGGAAAAAGAATTGGAACGGCAGATTCTGCAGCGAGAGGGTGATGGTCGGCACCGGCCCGCCCGGGCGTCCGGCATAGCCGAGACCCGTCTGCGTGTAGGTGATCTGAACATTCTCCGGCCGAATGCGCGAGAAGATGTCGCACATGCCGGCATCGTAATAGGACCTTGCATCGGAACAGGAAGTGCTGGCCCGCCCGAACACCAGGCGATTCATTGCCTGTGCGTCGTACCCACCCACGCCCGGGCACGCCCCAACCGTGTTGCAGGTACAGCTCTCGCTCGCGCCGTCGCAGGTGATCATGAAGTAGGGCATCGGGCTCCCGGGCGGGACCGAAGCGCTTACGACCGCGGCACTTAGGCTGTCGAGGCCGAGCGCGACCGGGTCGGAGACGGCGGCGATCCGGGCGCCGATTTGCACCGCCTTGCTGGCTGCGTTCCATTGATAGAGCGCAAACAGGAAATCGATCGAGCCGAGAATGAAGACGAGCATGATGCTCATGACGACCGTCACTTCGACCAGCACGGCACCACGGCGATCATGAATAAGAGACTTGAACAACATCGAGATACCTTAGCCGGGACCGATCGCACGCTCCGAATGCGCAACCGAGATGACGGGAGCCGGAAGGCCCACGACACCGAGCAATCCGAGTGAAGGATCGGTAAACCGGGTGGAGACGGTGATGACATAGATGGTGGCGCGGCCCCGGTACGCGGCCGGGCCGTTCGGCGCGGGCGTGTTCTCGACCGGCGTGCACTGCGGTGTCACCATGGCGGCGGTCCAGCCTTTGACACGCGCGGCGCCGCCGGTGATCCGACCGGTTGTCGCCAAGTTCCGGGCGTTCTCCTCGGCGGCAGGCCAATCGGGAGAGGCGCTGTCGCAAGGGTCGGATGTGCGCGCGAGATAGCGGGCTGCGTCGCGCAGGCCGGTTGAGATGAGGTGCTGCTGGTAGAATGCCCAAGAGAATTCATAGATCCCGAACATCAGCACGCACATGAAAGGAATAACGAGCGCCCCTTCGACCAGGGCGGAGCCCTGCCGATCATTCCAGAGCGACAGCGCGCCGGCTGAACGCAATTGCATCGCCATCGCTTCTCCGGTTGCCTCGGCGGCTCGCAGCGAGCTTACCGATAGAGTTGCACCATCTCGAAATTGGCGGGGTCGCCGGGCTTCACGAGAGAGACCAGCTCGACATAAAGATCTGTTTGCGATTGCGCCAACGGCAGCGTCAGAAACAGCTTGCCGAAGGCGGCGACCGGCACATTGGTTGGACCTTCACCGGCGAGGTTGAGGCTCTCGCAATTGATGATGGCGGCCTCGAGCACGCGCCGGTCGGGCGTGTCGGAAACGGGGCCCGCATAGCACGCAGGCGCGCCGGTCTCGCCGCCCGGCGAGCGGTCGCCGACATAACCCTGCTCGATCTCGTACCGGTACACCGCGTAGCGGCTGGGCGGTGAGGCGTTGCTCGCGAGCGAGCCGTTGATTGTCGGCCGCGGCCGCCCGTCCGCCCCGTGATTCACCTGCCAGTAGGTTTCGAAATCCCAGTCGCCCTCGCCCATGCGGCCGTCGAGGTATGGCCAGTGGCGATCGAGCGGCAGCCCGGTCGCCTGGTTCGGTGGACGGCCGATCGGCCAGTCGCTCGCGGCTTGCGCATTGCACGCGCCGCCGTTGCCGCCGCCCCCCACATAGCCTTTGCGCACATTGATCGATGGCCGGTAGCTGGCGTTGCTCTCCCTGCCGCTCATCGCGCCTTCGTAGATGTCGAAGCGGACATTGAACGCTTGGCGCGCCGAGACCAGAAAGCCCGGGCGAAGATTGACGGCATTCTGCACGAAGCATGCAGGAGGTCGCACCAGCGCCGTAGCATCGATCACCGCGTTCACGTCGCCGCCGATGGTCGGCGACAGGAGGAAACCGTAGTCGCCGGCCACATACTGCGTCTCGCCGCCCGGATATTCGCGCAACCGGATCAGTCGGCGCCGCGCGGCCGGGTCATCGGCCGCGTTGCGCAGGGCTTCCGAGGCTTGCTCGTATGTCATTCCCTCTTGCTCATAGGGATTGCAGACATAAAGCGGCGTCATCTGACAGACGACTTGGTCGAAGCCCGCAACCGCAGAAGCGCCGGTGGTCACTGCGCCCGCTCCGCCGAACACCGCCGCCGGAAAGATGGTGCGCAACGTCACCGGTTCGACCGCGACCGAGACGAAACGGGCGTCGGTCGGAGAGGTCGCCGGTTGGGCGCCCGTAATCGGGTTCGTGTCGCCGGGCGGAAGCCGGGAATAGAAAGCAATGCCGGCAAGGCGTACGTCGCGCTCTGCGCCCGCACCGAACAGGGTGGAATTGCGCAACAAGCCATTGATGGCATTGAGGGCGCGCGTTTCCGAATCCGGCAGGCGGTCGAGCTCGGCTGCGCCCGCAAGTGCCAGAGCGTCGGCACCGTTCTGCAGCTGCGTCTGCAGGCTCATCAAGCGCGCGCCGTCAAGGGCGAGCACGGCGACGCCGACCACGACGACCAGCATGATGGTCACGTAAGGCAGGATCACGCCGCTCGTGTCGTTCCAGAACAATCGCGTGCGCGCCGCGAGCGAGCTGCCGGTCGACGGTCGCCTGATCCTGCCTTCGCGGCTGCCCATGGCGTGCCTGCTCATTGGCCGGGCGTGCCGCCCGTGTATTGCGATGGCGTCGCTGAGCCGGTCGGAGTGCCGCCGGATATGCCGCCAGATGCGCCGGGCTGGTTTGCGGTGGCGCCCGCCCCGGACTTGTAGTGTTCCATGGTATGCGCCATTCGCTCGCCATTGGCGGGAATTCGGCGATTGGTCACGTGGCGCGGCCAAGGATCGATGATGTGGACCACCGCGTTCGCGTTCTTGGCATTTCCGGCGCTCAGCGTGATGGTGTCGGTGCGCTGCAGATACTCGGTTGCGGGGTTCTCAAAGGGGGGGCCGGCCCAGCAGGCGCCGGATGCTGCCGCGAGCAGCGCCGTCGCGAGGCCGCATGCGATGACCGATCGTCCGATGACCGATCGTCGAAGTACGCTCATCAGAGGGACTTTCATCGGTTCGCCTCCGGCTCGATCCGGATGATGTGACCGTACGGGCCGACCACGTCTCCGGCATTGTTGACGTAGTTGGTGGCCGCCTTGGGCACCTCCATCTGGCCCATGGCGAAGAAATCGACGTCGTTGCTCGGCAGCCGCTGGTCGAATGGCGTCGCCAACCGCTGGCCCGGCGCGGCGGGCTGGACCAGGTGCGGGGTGACGATGATCACGAGATCCGTCTCGTGCTTCTGATAGCTGTTGCTGCTGAACAGCGCGCCGAGAACCGGCACCGAGCCGATCCATGGAAGTTGGGCGCGGGCGCGGAGGTCGTCGGCCTGCAATAGCCCGGCGATCGCAAAGCTTTGGCCGTCGCGCAGCTCAACCGTGGTGATTGCGTTGCGCGTCACCAGCGACGGAATCGTGGTGCCGGAAATCGTCACCGCATTGGAGAAATCAAGCTCGCTGACTTCGGGCGCGATGCGCAGATTGATGACCCCTTTCGCCAGCACCACGGGGGTGAAGGACAGTTGAACCCCGAACGGCTTGAACTCGATGGTCGGCGTCACGATGCCATTGGCAGATGTCGCCGCGATCGGGACCGGGAACTCGCCGCCGGCGAGGAACTTTGCCGTGTCGCCCGACAGGGCCATCAAGTTCGGCTCCGCCAGGCGGCGCACCAGTCCCTTCGTCTCCAGCGCCGATACCAGCGTATCGATGCTGGCGCCGTTCTGGTTGATGATGTTGGCGAGCACGACGCCAAACGGAGCCGTCGCGGTCCCGGTCAGCGTGCCCGCCGTCTGTATCAAGGTGAGCCCGCCCGGCGTGGTGTTGTTCGGCGTGCCGTTGATGAGGCCGCCCTGTCCAGTGTTGAAGCCGCGCGTGCCGGCGGCGTTGCCGCCGTACCAGTTGATGCCGAGCTGTCGTCCGGCATCGCGCGAAGCTTCGAGAAAGCGCACCTCGAGCAGCACCTGCTGGGAGGGCGCGATGTTCATCGCGTTGATCACCCCGTTCGGCGACAGCGCTTTGGCGACCGCCAAGGCGCGGTCCGCGGCCACCGCGTCGGTCGCCTGACCACTCAGCACGATCTGGCCGTTGGTCGAGGAGACGCGGATGCCGCGCGTGCCGGTCGTCAATGCGATCTTCTCCTGCAGGCTGCGTTCATCGAGCGCGACCTCGATGTCGAGCACGCCGACCAGCATCATCGCCTGGTCGTAGACCGACACATTCGTGGTGCCGACCTTCTTGCCTTGCACATAGAGGGAGCGGTCGGTCATCGGCAGCACGTCGGCAATATCCGGCGATCCGACCACGGCCGTCGCGAACGACTTATCGAGACGGAAGGTCCGCGATTTGTTGATCGTCACCACGAAACGCCGCACCGGCTCGCCCTCGCTCTGCCAATTCGCCCGCGCCGATTGCGCCAGCGCCGTCATATGCGGCAGCGCTGCCGCGCCCAACATGGCGAGCAGCAGCGCAGCGATGCTGTATGCAGCGTTGATCCCGCTCCGCGTCATTGCCGGGCATAGGCCGTTGCAGACGGCCGTAAACCGCCTAATGACCCGGCAATCCATCTTCTTGAGAAAATAGATGGACCCGCGGGTCGAGCCCGTGGGTGACAACCGAGGTGACTCTCTCCGGCCGGAACATGCTCTGGTCGCCTGTCCGCTCACCATGACTTACTCCCCCCATTGTTTGACGCCCTACTTCTCGATTCGTCTGACCGTATATTCCTCGCGTTTGTTGTTGCGCACGACCGCGACTTGCACGGTGTTGGTCGGTGGCGGCGGCACGATGACGGGTGGTGGCGCTGCCGGCTGGACCGGTGGCCTCACCGCTTCGCGCGCGCGCGCGTCGCTGCGGCCGAGATCATGCTCGGTGACGCGGCGGCCGAAATCCGCGAGAGCTTCTTCGGGCCGGCGCAGGATCAGTGACAGCTTGCCGATGTTGGTCGCCAGCAAAAGCCTTTGTGCCTGCTCGGGCGTCGCTTCGACCGTCACGGCCTTGGCGACCGTTGGCTGCTCCTGCCGCTCACTCGCCAGCTGATCGACCGCCAGGACCTTGAGATGTTGCAGCAGGATTTCCGAATAGCTCTCGCGGCGCGGCGGGGCATCCTCGGCGATCAGCACCACATCGACGAAATCGCCCGGAAGAACGAAGCCGGCGACGCCGCGAACGTCGTCAACCCGGATGGTGACGGCGCGCTTGCCCTCGTCCAAGAGCGAGCTCAGCAATGCCCGTTGGCCCGGTCCGGTGATTTTCGAACGCAGGATCGGCTCGCCGCGCTCGAGCGGCGACAGGATCACGCGGCGGCCATCCTTGAGCACATCCGCCTTGGTGGCGAAGGCCCCATCGGGCAGCGACTTGGCGATCCAAGGAATCTCGGTGACGCTGCCCTCCGTCACCTCGGCCCCGAATTTGAGCGGCGTGGCTGCCACCACGATGGACTTGGCGGAATCGCCCGCTGCGAGCGCGCGTGAATGAGTCTCGATGAAGTTGCGTGCCAGGAACGCAGCTGCGCCGCCCATCAGGATGGCGAGAAGCAGAATCGCGAAACTGTTGAGACGCACCGCCTTACCCCTTCGCCTATTCGACAGTGACCACGGCTGCCAGATACTGAGTGCTTGGGCCTCCTTGTGCAGGCGACGGCTTTTCCTGCTGCCGTCGGGCCGTCTTCTCGGAATGCGTGAGCAATTGGACGTCAGCTTTGCTCGATCGTTGTCCGCGCCGCCGCTATGCGGTGGACTTCACTCTCCGGCTCGTACCGGCATGCGTGTGCCCACGTTCGGTCATCTTATTTGGTCGGCCCCCGTCCATGGGTGCCGATACGCGCGATTGAGAAGGAAAGACGGGTTCGGCCTGCGGTTAGCTTGCCGAGAGTGCGTTCCACAGCGCCGTCCATTTGGCGTCCACCCATCCGCCGATCAACCCGATGGTGGCGACGACCGCAACCAGCATGATGCCGAGCAGCACGGTGTACTCGACAAGCGCCGCGCCCTCATCATCGGCCGCAAGCTTGTTCAACAAACGCCGAGCTTTATCCATGTGATCCTCCCCGCACTTGTTCCGACCCGACTGTTTCTTGTTATGGCGGTGCCGACTTGGGATTCGGCCGCATCGAGACAGCGCTTGTGCCGGCACCGGTTTGGTCAGCTACGATTGCCGGCCGCCCGCTACCGTTCGGCGATCCGGCAGATAGTTAAGCGTCCGTTAATGCCGTGGATCAGTCAAGAGTTCCAACAACAAGACGACCGCCGCGCGGATCACGTTGATTGACTGTCGGATCACGCGGCGTTATGCGGCCGCCCAGCTAACCCAACTTGCGCAAACTCGGGGGGTGGGCTGAGGCGAATCAATGCTTTAGCGGAAAAGTCGCCACTACATTTTTGTTGAGGAGTTGCGGTCAGGCGCTG